>ERZ791912.364-NODE-364-length-29629-cov-79.769189_pt1 | contig 29629 bp, 19 predicted proteins | sample MGYA00510141_ERZ791912 | MGnify/ENA primary metagenome ERZ791912 (study PRJEB30046, sample SAMN00792082) | human gut metagenome | study: EMG produced TPA metagenomics assembly of the A metagenome-wide association study of gut microbiota in type 2... | reverse complement strand
GCTGTTACTGTTTTTTTTGAATTATGCAAGGTATAAACGCGGAGCCGCTTACGAGCCGCTTACGTTTTTATGATACTTCAATGATACTTCTTGTAAAAGAAAGAGAAAAGTGTCATTTTGATAATGCATTGAGTATTAGCTGTATAACCTATTATTGTAAGTCTGAAATGAGACTTTGATACTTTTTTCGCGAAAAAATATCTTTCGTGTGTAAGCTTCTCCCAATCTAGAACTATTCGTCTGCGTCCTAGCCAGCAAGTCTTCCACCAGGCGTCCCAGCGGATTTGCAATCCGCTGTTAAAAAATGTTCGACCACTTACACCTGGGGATTTGCAATCCCCATTCCTTTATCTTGTATTCCATTCTTGCTTGCTGCGGATTTCAAATCCGCAGATTCTCAATAGGTTATGACCTTTTTTGACGGCGGATTTCAAATCCGCCGAGCGCCTGGTGGGGGTGAGCGCCTGGCGGGCTTGAGTTTCTAGCGGGGTTGAGCTCTTTGCGGAATCCGTCTTGTGGTATCTGTTAATCATGATCCCCTCACAACAATGACTTCTATCAAACCTTTCTCGCCCGCATAATCTATCGCAGAACTATAAAGGTAATCCTGAGGATATCTCACAAATTCAGCCCTAACAGGATTCTGATGGATGTAATTGAGTTTTTGCTTGTAGAATTCTAGCGAAGAGATAACTTCCGAATAGCAACCTTCTTGCCAAAAGCGATATTGCGCAATCTTCTTATCCTTTTCTCCTGCTTGATTAAATAATTTGAGCATCCATTCTCTTCTGCTTTCTTGAATGTCATTCTGGAGTTCTGCAAGTATTCTCTTGCTTGTAAACTTCTTGAAATCGCGAAGAATCGAATGAACTTGGTCAAGGTCTTGCGCTCCGATAATGAAATGAAGATGATTGGGCATTAAGACCCAGGCATAGATTTCCAATCCCTTGTTCTTCTGGCAAAACTGAAGGGATTCAATAATGATATGTTTATACTTGGGACGATTGAAGATGTCAACCCAGTTGACAACGGTTGTTGTCACAAAGTATAAATTCTTGGTTGTTGTATTCTTTGGTGCCATAATCTTACCAATTTTATACGATACATCCTATAAACTATGAATAGCAAAAGTTCCACATTGTAATTTGGTGCTTAGGTAAAAGCGTGGTGGAAACTGTTGCTGCAAAAATACGATAATAATTTTATTCCGCCAGGTCTTTTGAGGATTTTCTTTGGTTTTTGGGAGAAATAGTCAAATAATAGCCTAATAATGATACCAAAACAACCAAGAATAGCCAAATGAAGTTTTCGCCAGGCGTTCCTAATAGAAAGTCTTCCGCTAGGCGTCCCACCGCTAGGCGTCCCAGCGGATTTGCAATCCGCTGTTAAAAAATGTTCGACCACTTACACCTGGGGATTTGCAATCCCCATCCCTTTATCTTGCATTCATTCTTGCTTGCTGCGGATTCCAAATCCGCAGATCCTCAATAGGTTATGACCTTTTTTGACGGCGGATTTCAAATCCGCCGAGCGCCTAGCGGGGTTGAGCGTCTAGCGGGTTTGAGCGCCTGGTGGGGTTGAGCGCCTGGCAGGGGTGAGCTTTCTGCGGGTTTGAAGCACCTAGCGGGGAAATATGTTGCCAAAATGTTGGCAATTTCTGAAAGGAAAAATCCTAACTGCTTATTATCAAGTAGTTAGGATTTTCTTCAGTGCGCCTGATAGGACTCGAACCTACACGGCCTAAACCACTAGATCCTAAGTCTAGCGCGTCTTGTAGATGATGCTTCTGGAAGAGTCTCATATCCTGCAAACATAGCCATGGCGTATATGTTGGTGATGAATTATTCCATCCTACTCTTGATAATTGTGGTAATCGTTAATATCACGATGATACATTCTGGAGTATTATGGATGGTTCTTGGTGGAGGATTAGGGATGGAGATTCTTATGCTATTATTTATTTGGTATTTGCATCGTAAAGGATGGGTATAAATTAAAGTCTGTATATTCCTTTGTCAGGAATGTGCAGACTATTTTGCTAGTAGGTACTAACCTTTTTGACCGCAATTACGACCGCTACGATCGCAATTACGACCGCTACGACCGCAATTACGACCGCAATTACGACCGCTACGACCGCAATTACAACCGTTTAAAGATTAAGTTCTTGTTCTCCTTTTGAGGTAATTATCCATTTCCTACCATTAGGAGACTTTTGAATAAGGTCATCCTGAGCCATACGTACGAGAATACGACCTATTTTTCTCAATTTCTCATCGTGGGTGTTACTAGAAGGGAACACATGTTCTAGTCCTTCATATACATCTTTACGCCAAAAGCCCATATCTCCAGCGTTATGAGCTAGTTGGAGTAATAACTTTTGAATGCTATTTTCTTGAAGGCCTTTCTCCTTAGTATAATGCCCTATCTGATTTGTCATTTTTGCTACAGACAGAGAAATTGTATAGTGCGGAGCACGTCCCTCAATCAAGCCCTTGTCGTGAAGGTGCTTTGCGGCAGCTTGGGTGATTGGATGATGTTTTTGTACGGCATCCAACCATAGGCACTCTTTCAGTGACAATGAGTTGTTGGTCTTCAACAGGTTGGTATATTTCTCATCTATCATCTTGCCATAGATTGTTACCCCGACCGTGCGATGTTCGTTATCTATCTCATAATCAGGCATAGGGAAGAAGCGGTTACGCTGCTCTGTGTAAATCTTCTTGATGCCACGTCCCACAGTGTCAATCATATTGAAATTGACCATTCCACGGCAAAGGCACTCATTGCGATAATGGAGTTGTGGACCTTTGTGCTCCAACGCATTCTCGATGGTGCCAGGAATGAAACTACCACCATTTCCGTAGTATAATGTACTTGGACCTTCCACGAAGACAATACGTTGTTGTAAGGTATAGTCTTGATGTGCAATGGCATTATGCATCGCCTCACGAATGGTGTATTCATCATATTGCTTCATCGTATCAGGAAACAAAGTTCCACCAGGCAATTCTCGCATGGTCTTGTTGCGTATTTTACTCAATACCTTATCCACGGTCAAGATAAATGGTATGGTGAAGTGCTCGTAATCTTGTACGATGCCCTCCTCGTCTTGCCAAGTCCATGTGATTTGAGCTACTGCGGGATATATCTTTTGGATAGATAGTGGCTTGCCCAATAGCAAGATGGCTGCACGTGTCAGTTGTCCATCCCTCATCATCATGCTGTTTGAGAGGAATTCTTCTTTGCTCCAAGCGTCCACTTCATCTCCTGGAATGTTGGATGAATGTACTTTTTTGAACATGACTCTTGCTGTAGCTAATGCTAGTTCGTCCAAATCATTGATGGTAGCATTGGGTACGAGTTGAGCAGTCCAATCTGGAAGAGGTGGCTGACGGCGAATGGCATCTTGTTTGGCTTGGTTTAGAGGCTTCAAACTTTCTCCGTCACGACCGTATGCCACACCCTTCCAATGCATCACGATATTACGTGGAGATGCTGGTACTTGAAATAGTAGGATACGTTTTCCCTCTACTTCTATTGGCACAATATCTCTAAAGATAAGATTGTCAGTCGTATGCTGAGACATATCTTGCTTCAGTCGGTTAAGTGCTACTTCACCATCCTTGAAGGATGTGCCAATAATCTGATGCTTCTTGTCCCAAACGCCAAATACAATCCAAGCAAACTCATGGTCACGTAAGTTTGCTTCATTGCTAAGAGCGGAGAAGTATTTGCCTAACTCATCGATATCAAAGTTGGTCTCTGCTTTCTTAAACTCGACAACCTCATTCTCTGAGTGTTCCCAAAGCTTGTTGAATATATCTATATATTTTTCCATTGTTTCCTTCTTTATTGTTCCTAGATGAGCCTACTTAAAAAGTAAGGCATTGTCTTAGGACACATTTATATTAAAACAGCTACAAAGATAGCATTTTTCTTTGAAAATAGGGTATATATTCAGGAGGAAAATGTATTTTCTTTGTGATTTTTTCTGTTTTGGGTGAAAAACTCTATGTATGGGGATAAACTAAAGTGGTGTGTGTAATCGCAAGAAATAGTGTGAAAGTATGTGAAATGATACCTTGCTTTTGGCGGTCACTATAGATTAGCATTGGAATTATGTTGGCAAAATGTTGCCAAAAATAGAAAAGAAAAAATCCTAACCGCTTATTATCAAGCAGTTAGGATTTTTATCGGTGCGCCTGATAGGACTCGAACCTACACGGCCTGAACCACTAGATCCTAAGTCTAGCGCGTCTACCAATTTCGCCACAAGCGCATTTGCGAGTGCAAAGATACAATATTTTTCTGAATAAAAAGAAGAAATATGCAAAAAAAAGCGGAATTGCTTGTTTTTTACGAGAAATAATGCTACTTTTGCAGGCAAGCTATGGCAAGCTGTAATATGCAGGCAAGCTATGGCAAGCTGTAATATGCAGATAAACTTTAGATAACATAATAATGAATACAAGACATCTATTATTGTGGGCATCTCTTGCATTGACGATGCCTCTCGCAGCGCAAACCCCACAGGAGGATTTCAAGCGCGACATTACCCTCTCGGGTAGTAACTATGTGGCTTATCGTGGACCTCAGAAGCAGTTGACTCCTGCTCCTAAGGGGTATAAGCCTTTTTATCTGAGTCACTATGGCCGTCATGGCTCCCGCTTCATGATAGGCAAGAAGGCGTATGATGTGCCTTATTTCTCTCTGCTCAAGGCAAAGCAGGAGGGCAAACTGACTGCCAAGGGCGAGGAGACGCTGGAGAAGGTGAAGATGATTCGCGAGGAGGCGAGGGGACGTGATGGCGAACTGACTCCGCTCGGCGCCCTGCAGCATCAGGGCATTACCAAACGAATGATGGAGAGATTCCCTGAGATTTTTGCCGGTAAGACGAATATCGAGGCTCGAAGCACTTTGGTTATCCGATGCATCCTCTCTATGGAGAACGGTTTGCAGCAGATGCTCCGCATGAATCCTAAGCTTCATATCTTCCATGATGCCAGCGAGCATGATATGTATTATATGAACCAGGGCGACAGATACCTGGATAGCTTGAAGAATAGCGTGGGCATCAGGGTGGCGCAGCAGGAGTTTGCCCAGAAGCACGTTAACTGCAGCCGCCTGATGAAGGAACTTTTCAACGACCCTGCCTGGGTGAAGCAGAATATCAACCAGAGCGACTTGAACAGAAAACTCTATGAGATGGCGAGCTCTATCCAGGGCACGGAATTGAGGGGCAAGGTTTCGCTCTACGATCTCTTTACCGAGGAAGAACTGTATCAGAACTGGCTGAATGCCAACATCTGGTGGCAGATGGCTTATGGCAATTCGCCTTATACGGGAAATGTGCAGCCGTTCTCGCAGCGCAATCTGCTGAGGGATATTATTCAGAAGGCGGATAGCTGCATTGCTTTGCCGCATCCGGGTGCTACCTTGAGATATGGCCATGATACGATGGTTACTCCGCTCACCTGTCTGCTGGATTTGAACGGGTATGGCGAGGAGATTAAGGACCCGGAGAAGATTGCTTCTCAATGGTGGGATTACAAGATTACGCCGATGGCTACGAATCTGCAGTTTGTTTTTTATAGAAACAAGGCGAATGATGTGCTGGTGAAGGTGCTGCTCTGCGAGGATGAGGCTACGCTTCCTATCAAGAGCGACATGGCGCCTTATTACCACTGGAAGGATTTCAAGGAGTATTGCTTGAAAAAACTGGATGAAGCAAAAAAGGTAAAAAAGTAAAAAGGTAAAAAGAAGCCTTTAAATAAAAAAGGGGCTAAAGCAGCGATGCTTTAGCTCCTTTTTTATTATTGCTTTGAAAGCCATTCTCTATCCTTGTCGTCTTCTGTGAAATCCTTATCGGAGAAGAGGCTGGTTTGGCCGGTTAACTCGTCGATGACTTGCTGCTCGCTCTTTCCGGCATCGGGATCCAGGTTCTCTCTTGGCTCCTCGGCGCCTTCCTGCTCATCTGAGGTATCATCGTCGGATTGCTCTTCCGGATCAGGGAATCTTGTTGGTTCCAGTTCCTCGATGTTTTCTATCTTCCAGGTGGTGAGACGCTTGCCCTTTGCCTTGAAGCTCTTCTGCGCAATAAACTGCTCGGCATCGATTTCCTCGGCAGGACGCATGGCATCCGCTCCGCCATAGGTAACCTGAAGACGAGGGAATGGGGTATCTGTGAGCAGAATGAGCTGACTGTTAGGGTTCTCGCCCAGGCAGTTCTGATGACGCTTGGTGGCATCCATCGTAAATCGCTTGATGTATGGATAACCCTCGTTGTCGGCATCATAGAGAATCGCCGTCCATACCTTGTGCTCGTCCCATTTTTCCAACTTCAGGATGTTGTCCTCGTAGTGGTTGTTCACATCGAAGTTGGTGATGTAGAACTCTCCGTTGTCCAATACCACCAGGATGGCATCATCGTCGTTGAATTCACCCAGGAATCTTCCGTTTTCATCGTAGTTGATGCGGTTTACATCCGGGTCGAACCAAACCTTCCTTCCGCCCAGGGTGCTATGGCCGTGGCTCTTCAAGCCGATGCGGCGGATGGTGCGCTTGGTAAGCAGATTGCCCTTGGCGGCTCGGCCCTTGATGAGAATCTCCGAGAAATCCTTTTCCAGGAAAATGCTCTGGCGTTTGCGGCTCAGGTCTGGTTCCAGCGTCACCTTGATGATTTCGGCCTCGCCGTTAGGGTTGGCTGTGAAATAGATGATGCGGCTTCCGGCTGTGCCCTGGGTAATGTCGTAGAGCTTGTCGCGCGTCATGGCGGTTACGTTGAATCGCTTGATGAAGTAGTCGCCCTGCTTGCCGTCGCGATATACGCAGTTGTAGATGGTTCGCTTGTCGTTCTTTTTGAACACCTGTACGTGGAGGATGTTCTTACCCACGAATATCTTGTCGGCAACCTTGGTTACCTTGAATTTTCCATCCTTGTAGAAGATGATGATGTCGTCGAGGTCAGAGCAGTTGCATACGAATTCATCCTTCTTCAAGCCTGTACCTACGAAACCTTCCTGTCGGTTGATGTAGAGTTTCTGGTTGGCTTCCACCACCTTGGTTACCTCGATGGTATCGAAGTTTCTGATTTCGGTTTTTCTAGGATGCATCTTTCCGTACTTGCCCTTGAGATACTCAAACCAGTTGATGGTGACATCGGTCATGTGGGCGAGGTCGTTTTCTATTTCAGCCAGTTCCGTCTTGATTTTCAGCAGGAGGTCATCCGCCTTATCCTTATTATATTTCAGGATTCGTTGCATCTTGATTTCCAGGAGCTTGAGGATGTCGTCGCGTGTGATGTCCCGGTGGAAGGAGTATTCCACGTTTCCCTTGCCGTCGATATTGGCGGTGAATATCTGGTCCTTGAACGGCTCCAGCTTGGAGTAGATGAATGCCACAACCTCGTCCTGACTCTTGCTCTGCTCGAACTTGCGCTCCTTGTAGATGCGCTCCTCTATGAAGATGCGTTCAAGCGAGGAGAAGAAGAGCTGCTCTTCCAGCTCGCCCTTTCGGATCATCAGTTCGCGTCGGAGCAATCCCATGGTGCGGTCAACGCTATGTCTGAGCACATCGCTCACGGTGAGGAACTTCGGCTTGTTGTCCTCGATGACGCAGCAGTTAGGCGATATGTTGATTTCGCAGTCGCTGAAGGCATAGAGGGCATCCATCGTCTTGTCCGAAGAAGTGCCTGGTGCCAGATGCACGAGGATTTCCACGTTGGCTGATGTTACATCATCCACCTTTCTTGCCTTGATCTTTCCCTTTTCCACCGCCTTGGTGATGGAGTCGATGAGGCTTCCGGTGGTTTTGCTGAATGGTATCTCGCTGATTACGAGTGTCTTGTTGTCGAGCTTGTCTATCTTGGCTCTTACCTTCAGTACGCCTCCTCGCTGTCCGTCGTTGTATTTGCTTACGTCGATAGCACCTCCTGTTGGGAAATCCGGATAGAGCTGGAAGGGTTCTCCCTTGAGATAGTGGATGGCAGCATCGCAGAGGTCGTTGAAGTTATGCGGCAGTACCTTGCTGCTCAAACCCACGGCGATACCCTCGGCACCTTGTGCCAGGAGCAGCGGGAATTTGGCTGGCAGGGTGATAGGTTCCTTGTTTCTGCCGTCGTAGGAGAGTTGCCAGTCGGTGGTTTTAGGGTTGAATACCACATCCAGGGCAAATTTCGAGAGTCGTGCCTCGATGTATCGGGGAGCGGCAGCACGGTCGCCGGTGAGTATGTTTCCCCAGTTACCCTGTGTGTCGATGAGTAGGTCTTTCTGTCCCATCTGCACGAGTGCATCTCCGATGGATGCGTCTCCGTGAGGGTGGAACTGCATCGTATGTCCCACGATGTTAGCCACCTTGTTGTATCTTCCGTCATCCATGCGTTTCATGGAGTGGAGGATGCGTCGCTGTACGGGTTTCAATCCGTCTTCGATATGAGGCACGGCTCGCTCCAGAATCACATACGATGCATAGTCGAGGAACCAGTTCTGATACATTCCGCTGAGGTGATGTACGGCAGAAGCATCAAACCGGTTCACCGGCTTGTAGTCGGAGTGTTCCTGAGGCGTATTTTCCTCATTTATCTCGTTTTTATCTTTAATTTCGTCGCTCATATATAGCTTTTAATACTTATTTTATTAATTTATGGCAAAAATACAACATTTTTTCGAGAAAAAAGAGTATCTTTGCCGAAAATTTGAAAAAAATAAGATTTAATCATGGCACAGGAAGATGTTTTTAAGAAAATTGTAAGCCATTGCAAGGAATATGGCTTCGTGTTCCCAAGTAGTGAAATTTATGATGGCTTGGCTGCCGTTTACGACTATGGTCAGAACGGTGTTGAGCTCAAGAACAATATCAAGCAGTACTGGTGGCAGAGTATGGTATTGTTGCACGAGAACATTGTAGGTCTCGATGCAGCTATCTTCATGCACCCTACCGTATGGAAGGCTTCAGGTCACGTTGATGCTTTCAACGACCCTTTGATCGATAACCGTGATTCCAAGAAGCGTTATCGTGCCGATGTGCTCATCGAGGATCACATGGCTAAGTATGAGGAGAAGATTGCCAAGGAGATTGCCAAGGCTCAGAAGCGCTTCGGCGATAGCTTTGATGAGGCTCAGTTCCGTGCAACTAACCCTCGCGTTCTGGAGAACCAGAAGAAGTTTGATGACCTCCATGCCCGCTATACTGAGGCTATGCAGGGTCCTAACCTGGAGATGCTGAAGCAGATTATCGAGGACGAGGGTATCGTTTGCCCTATCAGCGGTACCAAGAACTGGACAGACGTTCGCCAGTTCAACCTGATGTTCTCTACCCAGATGGGTGCTGCCAGCGATGCTACAAGCAAGGTTTATCTCCGTCCTGAGACAGCTCAGGGTATCTTCGTAGATTATCTGAGCGTACAGAAGACCGGCCGTATGAAGTTGCCATTCGGTATCTGCCAGATTGGTAAGGCATTCCGCAACGAGGTAGTTGCCCGCCAGTTCGTATTCCGTATGCGTGAGTTCGAGCAGATGGAGATGCAGTTCTTCTGCCAGCCTGGCACCGAGATGAAGTGGTTTGAGTATTGGAAGAAGGTTCGCTTGGCATGGCACGAGGCACTGGGCATGGGCAACGAGAACTACCGTTACCACGACCACGAGAAGTTGGCTCACTATGCTAATGCTGCTACTGATATCGAGTTCAAGATGCCATTCGGCTTCAAGGAGGTGGAGGGTATCCACAGCCGTACCAACTTTGACCTTTCTCAGCACGAGAAGTACAGCGGCCGTTCTATCAAGTACTTCGATCCAGAGAAGAACGAGAGCTATGTGCCTTACGATGTAGAGACATCTATCGGTGTTGACCGTATGTTCCTCAGCGTAATGTGCCACTCTTACTGCGAGGAGAAGCTGGAGAATGGCGAGACACGTGTTGTTTTGCGTTTGCCAGAGGCTTTGGCACCTGTTAAGTGTGCTGTGTTCCCATTGGATAAGAAGTATGGTTTGCCAGAGTTGGCACATGAGATTGTTGACGAGTTGAAGTTCCACTTCAACACTCACTATGGCGATCCTAAGGATTCCATCGGTAAGCGTTATCGCCGTCAGGATGCCATCGGTACTCCATTCTGTATTACCGTTGACCACGAGACTCCAAATGATCATAAGGTAACTCTCCGTTATCGTGATACCATGGAGCAGGAGCGTGTTGCAATCTCTGATCTCCGCAGCATCATCGAGGAACGCGTAAGTATTACTAGCGTATTAAAGAAACTTGGTAATGAAATTAAGAATTTCTAAATATCTCTTCTTGCTCGTGATGGCAGTGTTCGCCCTGTCATCATGCAGCGAGAACGATGACTCCTATGATGCGTATGCCAACTGGCAGGAGCGCAACGAGCAGGCTTTTGCCGATACGCTGGCTTACGCAAAGAAGATGGGAGAGAGCCAGGGATGGTATGTGTACCGCAACTGGAGCCTGGAGAACCAGACACCAAACAAGGATGTCAACGGCGTGAATGTGCCGCTGACCTACAAGGATTGCGATAACATCATCGTTCATGTGCTCGAAAAGGGTGAGGGTACTGCAAGCCCGATGTACACCGACTCCGTGCGGGTGAGCTATCGTGGAAGCCTGATTCAGACTACTGATAAGGATGGTAGCGTGAATGCGGGATACGTGTTTGATAAGACCTTCGAGGGTACTTACAACAAGCAGACCGCCATGCTTTCTACCTTTGCCGTGAGCAAAGTGGTGGATGGCTTTGCCACAGCCTTGATGCGCATGCATCCGGGCGACCACTGGATGGTTTATATTCCATACCAGTTGGGTTACGGTTCTGCCACCAGCAGCAGTTCTACAATTCCTGCCTATTCGATGCTTCGCTTCGAGATAGTGCTGGATAGCTACTTCTCCAAGTGATATTCAGTGTGATTACACCTTATTATATATAGGGGAGGTATTCACCTTATTATATATATAAGGAGATATATGGGGCGTTCCCAGGTATGCCGGCAAGGCAACCTGGGAACGCTCTTTGTGTTAACAAGCATTTCGTTAGTGTTAACAAGTGTTTGTGTTCGCACACAATTTGTTGACTTACGTCAAAAAATGTTAGTTTCATGCATTTTTTTCGGGAAAAGTATTGTGGTTTCAGAAATTTGTTGTACCTTTGCATCAGAAAAAATAAGTTTTAGGTTTTTAGTTAGGTAATAGATTTTATTAGGTTTTAGTTGTTAGGTAAAAAATAAGTTAAGATTGTTGTTCATAGGTTAGGTTTTTAGTTTAGGTAAAATTAGATTGTTTATTCAAAAATGGGTGTTAGTTAAGGTATAGAAAGATTGATTTATTCAAGGATGACAAAAACAGTACTGTTCTGCTACGGCGGAAGTAAAGTTTTGGGAAAAACAAAGGTACGACAAATTTTAAATTTAAATAGAAAGTGGCGTTCCTCTTTTGAGGATCGCCACTTTTTGTGTCATTTCATTAAAAGAGAAAAATATGTTATTCAAGAATAAGACAGATTATCTGATGGAGTCGATTCGCAAGGGAAGGGCGATGACTCGAAGGGAGAAACTCAATCTCATCGTGGGGTTGAGCGTGCCGTCAATGCTGGCGCAGATTTCCACCGTGATGATGTTCTTTATCGATGCATCGATGGTGGGACATCTGGGAGCTGAAGCCTCGGCTAGCATCGGACTGATTGAGTCAACCACTTGGCTCATAGGAAGTTTGCTTTCGGCAGCAGCTACGGGATTCTCGGTGCAGGTGGCTCATTTCATCGGTGCCAACGATTTCAGGAGGGCACGCCAGGTATATCGCCATGCCCTGATATGCGGTTTGGCGTTCAGCCTGATGCTCACCCTGGTGGGTGTGGGCATCCATGGCTATCTGCCCTATTGGCTGGGTGGCGGCGACGACATCGCTCCTTATTCCTCGAAGTATTTCCTGATATATAGCCTCGTGCTGCCCTTCGTGTTCCTTTATCACATCTCCGAGATGATGCTCAAGTCGGCAGGCAACATGCATACGCCCAGCGTGATGGCGGTGTTGATATGTATCAGTGATGTGGTCTTCAACTATCTCTTCATCTATATCCTGAAGATGGGCGTAGTGGGAGCGGCATGCGGCACGGCGATGGCCTACTTCTGCATCTCACTGCCCAATCTCTGGATTTCGGCATGCAGCAACAGGATTCTGAACCTGCAGCAGGATAAAGAGCCGTTCCGCTGGGTGAAGAGTTATGTGAATCAGGCCTGCCAGATCAGCATACCGATGGCCATCCAGAACATCCTGATGAGCGGAGTGCAGATAGTGAGCACCATGATAGTGGCGCCATTGGGCAATATCGCCATCGCTGCCCATTCCTTCGCCATCACCGCCGAGAGCCTCTGCTATATGCCGGGTTACGGCATCGGAGATGCGGCAAGCACCCTGGTGGGACAGACTCATGGAGCCGGGCGCATCGACCTCTGCAAGAGCTTCGCCTATCTCACCGTGGGATTGGGCATGAGCGTGATGGCATTGATGGGCGTGGTGATGTTCGTCTTTGCACCCGAGATGATAGGCGTGCTGTCGCCGGTGGAAAGTATCCGCGAATTGGGCACCATCTGCCTGCGCATCGAGGCATTCGCCGAACCGTTCTTTGCGGCGAGCATCGTTACCTATAGTGTCTGCGTGGGAGCGGGCGATACGAAGAAGCCTGCCGCCATCAATCTGGGAACGATGTGGCTGGTGAGGCTCACTCTTGCCTACGGGCTTTCGAAGAGCTACGGATTGGAGGGCGTATGGATAGCCATGGCCACGGAGCTTACGCTGAGAGGATGCCTCTTCCTGGTGCGCCTGTTCAGAGGTTCATGGCTGAAGAGCTTTAGGGTTTAATGTTAGTTTTATGTTAAGATTTGCAGGTATTTGGAAAGATAATCTCCCAAATACTTGCAAATCATTTTTATTTTGAGTAATTTTGCAGTCGAAATAACTAATAATTGCATATTTATTAATATTCAGCAGAGAAAAAATGAGATTAAAGAAGATTTTCGCAGCGGCACTGCTGCTGCTCTCTGTGGGAAATGCGACGGCACAGCAGATGCCTCCTATCCCAGTGGACAAGAATGTGAAGATAGGCCATCTCGACAATGGATTGACCTACTACATTCGTCATAATGCTTTCCCTGAGCATGTGGCAAGTTTCTACATCGCTCAGAAAGTGGGTTCTATCAATGAGAATGATGACCAGCGCGGTTTGGCTCACCTTCTGGAGCACCTCGCCTTCAACGGTACCGACCACTTCAAGGGCAATTCCCTGCAGGATTACCTGCAGAGCATCGGTGTGGAGTATGGCAGAAACCTGAATGCCTATACCAGCATCGACAAAACCGTTTATTATTTCACCGATGTGCCTACTACCCGCACCTCAGCAGTGGATTCCTGCATGCTCATCCTCAAGGATTGGAGTAATGGCATCTCGCTGACCAAAGAGGCTATCAACGACGAGCGCGACGTGGTACACAACGAGTATCGCATGCGCATGGTGGGTCAGCAGCTCATGCTGGAGCGCAATCTGCCTAAGCTCTACCAGGGCGATAAGTATGGCTATCGCATGCCTATCGGATTGATGAGTGTCATCGACGGATGCAAGCCAGAAACCCTGCGTGCCTACTATCGCAAATGGTATCGCCCAGATAATCAGGCTATCATCATCGTGGGTGATGTAGATGTTGACCATGTAGAGGCTCAGATCAAGAAGCTCTTCTCAGGCATCAAGGTGCCTAAGAATGCAGCCAAGGTGGTGCCAGTGCCAGTGGCCGACAACGATACGGCCATCTACGTAATCGACAAGAACAAGGAGCAGAAGTTCGACATGATCAACATCATGATGAAGAGCGAAGCCTATCCTGATTCGCTGAAAGGCGATATGAACTATCTGGTAGAAGGCTATGTGCGCGGCGTGGTAAGTTCTATGTTCGATGCCCGCCTGTCAGAGCTGGCACGAGAAGAGAACTGTCCGTTCCTGCAGGCAAGTGCCGGCATGGGAAACTATCTCATTTCAAGTACCAAGGATGCCTTTTCTATCTCGGGAGTGGCTAAGCCTGGAATGGTGAAGGAGGCTTATGCCGCTATGCTGCGTGAGGCTAAGCGTGTGCGCGACTTCGGATTCACAGCTACGGAGTATATCCGTGCCAAGGAGAACTTCATGAGCAGCATGGAGACCATGTATGAGAACCGCAACAAGATGAAGAACGAGCAGTTCACTACCCAGTATGTAGACCATTTCACAGACAATGAGCCAATTCCATCGTTGGAAGATGAATATAAGATTTATCAGATGATGGTTCCTAACATCCCTCTCGAGGCCATCAACGGTGCCATGAAGCAGGTGATAGCAGAAACCGACACCAACTTTGTGAGCATGGTGTTCATGAAGGAGGCTGAGGGCGTGAGCTATCCTACCGAGCAGCAGCTTGCCCAGATTGTGAAGCAGGTGCGCGGCGAGAAGCTGGAGGCTTATGTAGACAACGTGAAGCAGGAGCCACTGATGGCAACGCTGCCTCAGGCAGGAAGCATCAAGAAGGTTGAGGAAAACAAGGAGCTCGGATTCAAGAAGCTCACCCTCTCTAACGGAGCCAAGGTGATATTGAAGAAGACCGACTTCAAGGATAATGAAATCCGATTCTCAGGAACAGCCAAGGTGGGTTATTCTGCATTCCAGAACGACCCAGTGAACGCAGCCAATGCTTCTACCGTATGGGAAGTAAGCGGACTTGCCGGTTTTACAGGCAACGACCTGCAGAAGATGCTTGCCGGCAAGCAGGTGAGTGTAGGTCTCACCATGAGTCCGTTCCGTCATGGCATCGCCGGTACTTCTACTCCTAAGGATGTGGAGACGATGATGCAGCTGCTCTATCTCTCGATGACTAACCTTACCAAGGATGAGAAGGCTTTCGAGAATCTGAAGAATACTTATACCACCGTGCTCTCCAACAAGAGCAACAACCCTAACATGGTATATCAGGATTCCATCCAGAGCACTCTCTACATGGGCAACAAGCTGGCACTTCTCCCAGAAGCAGAGGATATCAAGAATATCAACTACGACCGTGTGCTCGACATGCAGAAGCAGCTCTATGGCAACGCCAAGGACTTCACCTTCTACTTTGTGGGCAATTACGACGAGAAGGTACTCCTGCCACTCATCGAGCAGTATATCGCTTCCCTGCCAAACAAGGGCATGAAGCTGAAGAACCAGAAGATTCCATATGCTAAAGGCGAGGTGAAGAACATCTTTACCAAGGCGATGGAGAACCCTCAGAGCCAGGCACGCGAGATGTGGTTCGTGAAGTTGCCATCTTATAATCCTAAGACAGCGGTATTGGCAGATGTTGCAGCCCGCCTGTTGGAGATGAAGTATCTGCGCAGCATCCGCGAGGAGCTGAGTGCGGCTTACAGCACAGGTGCATCCTGCGGCTTGTTCTTCGACTACGACGGCAAGGTGGCTCTCACCCTCAACGCCATGGCACAGCTGAATCCAGATAAGGTAGATGTAGCCGTTCCTTGCTTCTTCAAGGGCTTGGACGAGACGGTGGCAGCTCCTGATGCCAAGGACCTGCAGAAGGTGAAGGAAATCCTTTTGAAGCAGGCAGGTGTTGACGAGAAGACCAACAGCTACTGGATGCAGGTGTTGAGCATGTATGATCTGCACAAGGTGGATACCCACAGCAACTACCGCGAGCTGGTGAAGGCAGTGGATGCCCAGCAGATTTCCAACTTCCTGAAGAACGTGGTGCTGAAGAGCGGCAACCACTTCGAGGTAATCATGAAGGCGGAGAAGAATAAGTAACTTGAATAAGAAGTAAGATATGAAAAAGCCCCGTTGCCAGACGAAACGTTCCGGCAACGGGGTTTTTTACTTTTTCTTTCTTTTCCCAAAAACTACTTTTTCAAATTAAGAGTCATTCTGAAAAAATCTCTCTTCGAAGGATTCAAATCCTTGTCTGCTTCATAAACCTAGAAGAAATTCATCTCTTCTCTTTTTGCTGTGAAGGACTTAATCTCTTCTCTTTGCCTTAGAGGCAAGGGCCTCGCGGCGATCCTGAAGAATCTGCTGGCACTTGTTCAATGCCTGATTTTCATTACTCGTGTTTACCTTAATTAAATCATTCATAACCTTTTGTATTTTTATTAACACTGCAAAGATATTACATTCTGATAACATTTCGGTACACAAAACGATATTTTTGGGGTAATTATTATTCTTTTTTGATTTAAGTCAAAAAGATGAATCATTTGCACTAGCTTTTGCACGAAAATCAGCATTTGAATAAACCATCTGCACCCCCATCCGTCTATAAATCGTGCAGGGTGATTAGAAGGGATGCTGATGATGAACAGAGGATGAATAGGAAAAATAGGAAAGCTGGAAAAGAAAAAGGGAATTTCCCTTTGTTATTTCCCGAAAAATGCCGAACTTTGCACCCGAAAGCGTGAATATCGATATAAGATATATGGTATAAGAATAAGATAATATAGAAAGTAAAAGGAAAGTAAAATGAAAAAGGTAATTCTGATGGCTGCCCTCGTGCTCGCATGCACAGCAGGCAGCAATGCTAGCGCCATGAACGAGGCAGCGCTCAATGCCTCTAACTCGGAGTTGATGCCAGTGAAGAAGACTACAAAGAAATCAACCAAGAAATCTTCTTCAAAGAAATCAACCACCAAGACTACCAAGAAGTCAACCACCAAGACTTCTACCAAGAAATCTACATCCACTTCTGTAGATGCAACCACTGGTGCTACTTCTTCGGCAACTGCTGCCACTGCTGCTACCACCACATCTATTGGCAGCATCATCGGCGGCCTGCTGAACAACGTAATCGGTTCGGGCACATTTTCAAAGGAAGATCTCTGTGCTCATACCTGGAAGTACAGCAAGCCAGGTTGCGCCTTCACTTCAGAGAACCTGCTTGCCAAGGCTGGCGGCGAGATTGCTGCCAGCAAGGTGGAGGAGAAGTTGAGCACCTATTATAATAAGTTTGGCTTCAGCAGTTCAAACACCCAGTTCACCTTCACCACCGGCGGCAACTTCTCTGCGCAGATTGACGGCAAGCCATGGCAGGGCAGCTATACCTTTGATGAAAAGACTCATGCCATCCATCTGAAGGGTCTTCTGCTGAGTGCTTCTGGCTATGCCACCAAGACCACCAATGGCATCAGTCTTCTCTTCGACCAGAAGAAGCTTCTCAACCTCATCAAGATGCTCAGCACCTTCAAGGGCAGCTCTACTCTCAGCGCAGTGGGTACCATCGCCAACAGCTACGATGGCATGCGTGTAGGTTTCGAGATGACAAAGTAAAGAATAAAGTGAAACGTTGAAATATTGAAACGTTCCGAGATATTAAAAGGGTGTGTCATGAACTCATGACACACCCTTTTTGGTCGGTTTTTATCCTATTTTCCGTAGCTGAGTGTAGAGGTTTTGGTAAATTATACCACGATTGTGGTATCAAAATGTTATGCGATATGGTATTTTGAAATCAAAAGTTAACTAAAAGTTTTGTAATGTTATGAAAAAGTTATACCTTTGCAGTCGATTTTAGACATAGTGTAATATTGAATTTTAAAGATGTTAGTATGGTAAAGAAGATCATTTTCGCATTATCTCTGTTGACTGCTGGCGCTTCTTATGCCGCAGCACAGAGTCAGGGGATAACTATCAATGTTACTTCTGCCGATGATGGCGAGCCAGTAGTTGGTGCAGCCGTCCTTATACAAGACAGCAAGGTGGGAGGTGTAACGGATATAGATGGTAAACTGACCATTTCAAAACTTCCTGTGGCAGCCAAGAAGCTCACGGTTTCATATCTCGGTATGCAGACACAGACCGTGACTATCAAGGGTAATATCATCAATGTGGTGCTTGCTCCAAACGCTACCGACCTCAACGAAGTGGTGGTTACTGCCATGGGTATCTCCCGACAGAAGAAGGCTTTGGGTTATGCCACACAGGAAGTATCTTCTGACCAATTGACCACAGGAAAGGATAACAATATTCTGAATTCACTTTCAGGTAAGTTGGCAGGTGTCCGCATTACCAATAGTCAGGGTGATGTGGGTTCCAGTCGTATAGTGATACGTGGCGAGACTTCCATCGCCGGAGAGAATCAGCCTCTTTTCATTGTAGATGGCATCCCGGTGGATAACTCGCAGCTCAATACCAAGGGTGTGGGTCGCGATTTCAAGAATGCCATTGCCGACCTTAACCCTGAGGATATCCTTTCAATGTCTGTGTTGAAGGGTCCTAATGCGGCAGCCCTCTATGGTGCCCGTGCGGCACATGGAGCTATCATCATTACCACCAAGACAGGTAAAGGACAGAAGGGACTGGGAGTTACCGGTCATCTTTCAGCACAGGTTTCATCAGCCACCAACTTGCCGGAGTTCCAGAATCTCTTCGGACAGGGTGCAGGTGGCCGCTTCAGCTATGTGGATGGAAAGGGTGCTGGTATCAACGATGGCGTGGATGAGAGTTGGGGACCTAGACTCGATGTGGGCCTTAATATCCCTCAGTTTGACAGTCCGTTGGATGCCAACGGCAACCGTACCGCCACTCCTTGGGTTTCCAATCCCGATAATGTGAAGGACTTCTTCCGCACAGGTACTACCTTGAATTATGGTGTAGCCATAGCCAAGGCGGACGACAAGTATCAGTTCCGCATCAGCTATAACAATGAGCATCAGCGCAGTATCGTGCCAGGTGCTTCTACCAACAAGTCGAATTTCACTCTCAATACCGATTATAAGTTAGCTCCTTGGGTATCTGTAGGTGCCACAGCCAACTATATTCTCTATTCAGCACCTAGTTTGCCTGGTTCTGCCATGGCATCCGGCAGCAATGCCCGAAGCAACAGCACCATGTTGCAGTTTCTCTGGTTTGGCCGTCAGGTGAATACCCAGTCGTTGAAGGATGATTATTCCCGCAACTGGAACAGCAGCTACTACAGCAATCCTTACTGGAGTGCCTATTACAACACCCAGAGCCAGGATCGCCATCGTCTGATTGGCGATTTCCATCTGGCCTTCCATCTTCTCGATGGATTGGATTTGCGTCTCCGTACCAGCACCGACTGGTATAATGATAAGCGTAAGTCGAAGGTGAAGTGGGGTACCAGCGGAACCCCTTACGGTACCTATAATGAGGAAAACTATACTGTTCAGGAGAACAACTCCGAGGCTGTTCTCACTTATCAGAAGCAGCTGAATGATGATTGGAATGTGGATGCCCTGGTGGGTTTCAATGTGCGCAACAAGAAGTATGAGTATAATTATCAGGCAGCCCCTCGTCTGGCTGTGCCTGATCTCTATACCCTTACCAACTCCCGTGACCAGCTCACCTCATCCAATGATTTCTATCGTCTCCGTCAGTATGGTGTGTATGGTTCTGTCACCGTCAACTACAAGAACTGGGCTTATCTCAGTCTCACCGGTCGCAACGACTGGTCGTCTACGCTGCCGGTGGATAACAATTCCTACTTCTATCCATCTGTTACGGCGAGCATATTGCTTAACGAGGCTCTGGGCTTTACCGGCCGACAGGTGAATTATCTGAAACTCAGAGGCGGATGGTCGCAGGTGGGTGCCGATGCCGATCCATATCTGCTTGCCAATGTGTACAACATTCAGACAGCCTTCAATGGCAACCCTATGTTGACAGCCTCTACTGAGGGTAAGAATCCAAACTTGAAGCCTGAGCAGACCAATTCTACCGAGGTGGGCTTGGAAGGAGCATTCTTCGACAGCAGAGTACGTCTTGATTTCTCCTACTATCAGACCGATAGTAAGAATCAGATATTGAGTCTTGCCACTTCTGCAGCCAGCCGATACACCTCTCAGGTAGTGAATGCCGGTCATATCCGCAACCGTGGTTATGAGATTCAATTGGGGCTTGTACCTGTTCGCATCAAGGATTTTGAGTGGAGCACTGATATCAACTACAGCAGCAACCGCAGCAAGGTGGTGAAGCTGGATGATGCCGGCCAGATAACCAGTTACCAGCTCTATTCATCCGGCATCCAGATTTTGGCAAAGGTAGGTGAGGCTTATGGCACACTCTTCGGAAGTACCTACACCCGTGATGATCAAGGTCGCATCGTGGTGGATGACAACGGATTGCCAAAGATTTCTTCCACATCTAAGACCCTGGGTCACTTTACTCCAAACTGGCAGGGTGGTATCACGAATACCTTCCGCTACAAGACCCTCACCTTCTCGTTCCTGATTGATGCCAGCTTTGGTGGAAAGATTTTCTCAAATACCAACAAGACGGGTCTCTATACCGGTGTGCTGGCAGCCACCTTGCCTGGTCGTGATGCCGATCATGGAGGATTGTGGTATTATAAGAATGGTGATGTGAATCAGCAGATTGATGCTCCGCAATATACCATGAGCAGCGATGGCTTGTACTATGCCACCATCAATGGTGAGCAGACCCGAGTTTACCAGGATGGTATCATTGTGGATGGCGTTACTGCCAGTGGCGAGAAAAATACAAAGGTGGTTTCTGCAGAAAACTATTATCACCGTCTGTACAGCATTGCTGAGGCTAACGTCTTTGATGCAGACTACGTGAAGTTGCGTGAGGTATCATTGACCTATCAGTTGCCAGTGAAGTTTGTCCGCAAGTTCCATCTGCAGGATGCCAGCGTGGCGCTTACAGCCCGCAACCTTTGGACCATCCATAAGGATGCAAAGGATATAGATCCAGAGGCAGCCATCTCTTCGGGCAATGCACAGGGCGTGGAGGCATATACCTTGCCAACTACCCGCCAGATTGGTATCAACTTGAATGTGAAATTTTAATTGAGGGAGATTACGACATGAAAAGAAACAAGATCATATTGATAGGAACATTGGCGCTTGGGCTTGCAGCAAGTTTCACTTCTTGCGATGATACCTTGAGCGATATCAACCGCAACCCAAATGCCACAGAGGTTCCTGACCCGGCATATTTGCTCACTTCCACTGAGTATCAGAGTGCCCAGACCTACTGGGGCAGCACCGCCAATTACAATAGCACGCTGCTCTGGGTGCAGCATTGGGCTAAGATTCAATACACAGAGCCAGATTGCTATGATGTGGACAACACGGATTTCACCAGCACCTGGAACACCTTCTATTCTACCATCATCTCCAATCTTCAGGCTATTGATGAGCAGTCATCAAGTTCTCAGAACGAGAAGGCGGTGGCAAAGATCTGGCGTTCATGGGCCTATCTGCAGCTTACCAACTTCTATGGAGCCATTCCTTATAAGGAGTATGGCAAGAGTACCACACCTGCCTACGACTCTCAGGAGACCGTGCTCCGTGGCTTGCTCACCGATTTGGCAGATGCCGATGCAGCCTTGTCGGCAGGTGGTGGTGCTCTTGAAGGTGACCTGATTTATGATAACGACATCAATAAGTGGAAGAAGCTTGCCAAGAGTCTTCGTCTGCGCATCGCCCTTGAGATAGCTGATCGTGACGAGACCACCGCCAAGGGAATCATCTCTTCGCTCTATGCCGACCGCAGCAATCTGATCAGCAGCAATGCCGATAATGCCAAGTTCGTCTTTGCGGCATCTCCACAGTGGAACCCATGGGCATCGGCATTCTCAAGCCGTGATGACCAGCGAGTATCCAAGACGCTCATCGACAAGTTGAAGTCCTTGAACGACCCTCGTCTTGCCATCTATGCCCAGAAGCCACAGGATGAGACAGTCACCACCTACGAAGGTGCTGCCAACGGACTTTCTGCCGACCTTGCCAATAACCAGGGTTTCTATAAGGTATCCCGTCCGGGCACTGCATTCTTGCAGGATGAATCACCGGCAGTGTTTGTAACCTATGCCGAGGTACTCTTCATCTATGCCGAGGCAGCAGCCAGGGGATGGATATCAGCAGATGCAGAATTACTCTATCAGCAGGCAGTCACAGCTTCCCTTCTGCAGCAGGGTGTTACAGATGCCTCCGCTATCTCTGCTTATCTCGCTCAGGATGGTGTGAAGTATGATGCTGCCCGATGGTACGAGAGCATAGGATGGCAAAAGTGGATAGCTTTCTACGGACAGGGTCCTGATGCCTTTACCGATTGGCGTCGCTTGGGTTATCCTGATTTGAAGCCAGGTCCTAAGTCGGTATTGTCTCATGGCGACCATCCTCATCGTTTCTTCTATCCATCCACAGAACAGTCTTTGAATGGTGAAAGTTTCAAGCAGGCAGTAAGTGAGCAGGGTGAAGATGAAATCACCACCCGTTTGTGGTTTGATGTGGCTGATAAGAAGAGATAGGAAAATTGATTAAACAGCAAAAAAAGGCAGCTGCAAGCATTTTCACAATGCTTACAGCTGCCATTTCTGTATAATATATATGGAAACTTCTTATTTCAATTCTCTCAAATTTTCAGAAAGCCTCGCTTGTTAAGCGAAGTTCTTCATATTGGTTCTTGCACCGTATTCAGCGCATCCTGCAACAACCATTGCTAAAATCATTCCTAAAAACATCATAATCTTATCCTTTCTCTATATTTGTTGTTATCCAATCTTTACCTTATCAGAAGCTTTATTTGGAAGCATCCTAAGATGCCTCTCAAAGCTTGTTTACTTGCCGAGGCTAATCTTCTTGTTTACATTTACAACCTCTGCAAAAAGAGCAGCTACAACTGCTAATGTCATTCCTAATACCATCATAATCGTTATCCTTTCTTTACTTTATTATTCGTTATTTATCTTTTCGAGTGCAAAGGTAATGCCTTTTTGTGTACGCACACAATTTTTTAGTCGGAAAATGCAGAAAAGGCTTGATTTCTTGATTTTCATCAAATCTTGTCATGCCAAATGGAGCATAATGGCATATCTTCTTGCAAAGTTGATAGTTCAAGAAAGTTTTTCGCTGTTTATTGATTGAGTTTCATTAATAATGTGTATCTTTGCAATGTTAATTGGAATTTACTTTTTAATAATGAAAGCATTTACATATATCAAGCAGGGAGAGTTTGGCTTCACGGAAAAGAAGAAGCCAACGTTGATAGACTCGCATGATGCCATCGTGCGAGTAACGCTGAGTAGCATCTGCACAAGCGACCTTCATATCAAGCATGGTTCTGTTCCTCGTGCCGTACCGGGAATTACGGTCGGACATGAGATGGTAGGTGTCGTGGAGGAAGTGGGGGAGCAGGTTACCCACGTTAAACCGGGTGACAGGGTGACCGTGAATGTGGAAACCTTCTGTGGAGATTGCTTCTATTGCAAGCATGGCTACGTGAACAACTGTATTTCTCCACATGGCGGATGGGCATTGGGATGCAGAATCGATGGCGGACAGACGGAATACGTGAGGGTTCCGTATGCTACCACAGGACTGAACAGAATTCCGGATTCGGTGAGCGATGAACAGGCTCTCTTCGTAGGTGACATTCTTGCCACTGGATTCTGGGCGACGAGAATCTCTGAAATTACCGAAGAGGATACAGTTCTGATCATTGGTGCCGGACCAACGGGTGTCTGTTGTTTGCTCTGTACCCTGCTCAAGAAACCACGTACCATCATTGTTTGCGAGAAGTCACAGGCCAGAAGGGAATTCATTCTGGAGCATTATCCGCAAGTGATGGTTGTAGAACCTGATGATTGTGACGCTTTTGTCCTGCGTCATAGCCAGCATGGAGGAGCCGATGTGGTGATGGAAGTTGCAGGTGGGCAGAATACATTCCAGCTTGCCTGGAAGTGTGCCCGTCCTAATGCCATCGTCACCATTGTCGCCATGTATGACAAGCCGCAGATTCTTCCACTTCCTGATATGTATGGCAAGAACCTTATTTTCAAGACGGGAGGTGTTGATGGTTGTGACTGCGAGGAAATTCTGAGCTTAATAGCTCAGGGAAAGATAGATACCACCCCTCTGATTACTCATCGTTTCCCGCTTTCAAAAATAGAGCAGGCATACGATGTTTTCGAGAACCGAAAGGATGGTGTCATCAAGGTGGCGATATTTCAGATATAATCTTCTCTTCCTATTTTACTTCAACCCCGAGTGGAGTTTTCAGCGCATCCAGGTATTCCTTGATGCGAATCTGCCATTCGGCATAGCTTTTCACATCATATTTGCTCCATGCTGCACCGAAGTAATAGCTGTATTTCTCCTGGTTCTTCAAGCCGCGCTTCAAGCCCAGGGCATGACCGGTGGCACCATCGTGTTTCTTGTCGAAGAGCTGGTAGTAGGTGTTGTCGATGCCCTCAGGGAAGAGTACACCCACGAAAATCTGCGAGTTGTTCACCTCGATGTTATCGGTAGGGTCGGCATAGCTTACGTAATCCTTGGCAAAGGTCTTGCTCTCGGTATCTTCCTCATGGATAGGGAAACCGGTGGCGAAATCGGTGGCATGGGTCAAGCCATCATACCAAACGATCATCTTGTTGAAGTTGCTGCCCTTGTCGAGCGAGATGATGCGATGCTCCACCACGTTCTTCATATCGCCCACGGTAGATGGATTGTAAGTCAATTCCACGGTAAAGCGGAGCGGACCGTTATCCAGAATCCTGTAATCCTTATAGCAGTAAGGTAATACCTGGTTCTTGCCTACCATGAGGCTTGGTGCACCCAATCCCAGGGTAGCACCCACGCGATAAGGGTCGAGGCCGTTGCCATGGTCAAGATGGAAGGAAGTGAGGATATCCACCTCGTTTGATTCTGCCTGAAGAGACTTGATTTGCTTGGCAAGGGCTGCAGCCTTTGCTTTGTTCTTCTCAGCCTTCTCCTGCTTCTGCAGAGCTCTTATCTTGGCATCAATCTTATCACCCTTGATATTTCCGTTCATATCCTTTACGTATCGCTCGTAAACCACGGTGTCGGGGGTATTCTTCACCCATACATCGGTGCCGAAGGAGCGTTCGCCGGTGCGCTGCAGGGCAGGACCATATACACGATAGGCGCATCTGTCGTTTTCCCAGGCGATATCATCCTTTCTTATCTTATAGAGAGCACCGGTAGCCCATACCTTCTGCTGGTAAGGTTTGCCGATGGTTACGTAGTAGGTGGCGGAACCGTGAGGGCGCACGCTGGCATCGATGAGCAGATAGCCATCGTGGGTAATCTGAGAACCAATCTGCTGTCCGCGCTTATTCTTCACGATGTAGGTCTCTCCCTTTTTAGGGGCTGCCTTGCCCAGTTTTGCCTTCACCTCGTTCATGCTCAGAGAGATAAGCTCCGTGCGGGGGGCGGAAGTAGGGTTGCTCACCACGATGGTGGCTTGTTGAGCATGGCAGTAGTTAGAACCTGCCAATGCCAGGAGCATCATCAGGCTTCTGACCGTGATGCCCTTCATCATTTTTCCATGATTTTTTTTCATTTGATTTGTTTATTTTAAATTCTTTATTTTATAAATACGAATGAATAGTTGCTGATACTTAATAAAGATTTCTCGCAGATTTCATAGAAACCTGCGAGAAATGCCTTTTATTCTTCTATAATAGAAACCTGCATGCTGATATCCTCCTTAGGTCTATCGCCACGCATGGTTTCGCAGTTCTGAATCTTCTCTACCACATCAAGGCCTTCCTCCACCTCGCCAAACACGGTATACTGGTTGTCGAGGAATGGGGTGCCGCCCACCTCGGTATAAGCCTTCTGCTGCTCCTCGGTAAACTTAGGGTAGCCCTGCTCCTTGCATAGTTTCTTGGTTTCATCCACCAGTTCATCCTGCAGTTTCATCAAGCCCTCGCGGTCGCGGTTACGGCGGAAGTTCATAATCTCATCATGATGCTCCTTGGCAAGCTGGTTGAAGATGTTCTGCTCCATCTGCATGCCCATTTGCTTCTCCATCTGCTTCAGCTCGTTCTGCTTGTAGGTCTTACCCCAGACGATATAGAACTGGCTTCCGCTGCTCTCACGCTCAGGGTTCACCTCGTCGCCCAAACGGGCAGCACTCAGGGCACCGCGCTTGTGGAAGAGCTGTGGATAAACGAACTCGGCAGGGATGGTGTAATCAGGTCCGCCCGTGCCCAGCATCTTGCCCTTAGGAGCACCCTTGCTATCCGGGTCGCCGCCCTGAATCATGAAATCCTTGATGACACGGTGGAAGAGTGTGCCATCGAAATATCCCTCCTTCGCCAACTTCAGGAAGTTGTCACGATGCTGAGGAGTCTCGTCGTAGAGGCGCACTTTGATGTCGCCCTCTGTAGTCTTAATCAATACTTTAGCCATAATAATTTATAATCAGTATATTTTGTAATCAGTATGTTTTTATCTTTTTACTTTTTTACCTTTTTACTTTTCATAAAATTCATTCCATTCCTTCATAGCCTCCTGCCAGTCGGTTTGCTCACCGCTGGCGATGGCATCCTTCTGCTTCTCTGCCTCATCGCGTGCCTTATCTCTTGCACGCTTAGCCTTCATGGCCTCGATGGTAGCATCGTCGAGAATCTGGATGGCGCCACGTTTGATGGCATCCTGCAGTTCCTCCTCGCCGAAAGCCTTGCCCGGCTCATTGAAGTCAGAGATGTTGAATTCATAATCCACGCGAAGGTCGTGGCGTATCAATTTCTGTTGCAAACGGTTGCCTGCGTTCTTGAGGCGCAGCAACTTTCCGATTTCCTTAATTTCTCCTGCTGAGTATTTGTTTCTTCCCATTAATATGATTTGATATTATTATTTCAGTTTAAAATCACTTCCACGCCTTTTTCTGGTTCAGCTCTATCAATCTGTCGAATTCGAAATCCGCTTTGATCTTATCCAGTATTCGCTTCACGATGATGTTCATCACGCCGCCCCTGCTGTAATTAGCTGTACACATAAAGTTGGCACGGCCTTCCCTGACCAGCTGGCACGCCATCGCCTCCTTCTCGGGCGTGTTATATACGGCGATGGCATGACCGCCATGCTCCTTCACCATCTTCATACAAGGCACGTCGGTTTCTCCATCTCCGAAGTAAATCATTCTCGGAAAGGGGATAGGACGCTTACTGTCGGGGATAAACTGGTTCACCCTCCGGTTGTCGCTCACCTGCCTGATGCCCTTGTTGATCTTGAAGAGAAACTGCGTCTTGGTGGTGTAATCCACGGCCACGGCTGGCCAGTAGGCGATGCCGTCATCGTCATAGAGAAACGAGCAGGCATAGATGTTCTCGAATTCCTGGGCGATGGGGGTGCCCTCTATCATCTCCTTCAATCCCGAAGAATTGATATAGTGCCTGATGTCGAGGCCGATGCTCGCACCATATTCGTTGATAAACGAGAACCATTGCTTCACGCCACGGAAGAGCTCCACGTTCTTGCCGAAGCTCTGAAAGGATTCGCGGGTGAGCGAGATGTTGTTCTTCTTGGCTTCTTCGAGCATCAGAAACATATAGGTCAAGATGCCGTTGGCATCCTTACCCTCTGCCAGTTTTCTGTTTCTATCCCAGAATTCCTCCTTGGTCTTTCCGGTTGCCTGGATGAATCCGAACTCCTGCATGTTGCCAGGCGAGAGTGTTCCGTCGAAATCATATACCAGTGCCACCTGTGGTCTTTTTTTTGCCATATCCCGTTTCCTTTCTTCTTTTATTTATTATATCTTTTCTTTTATAAAGCTTCCGCCCTCACATAACTTGCAAATATACATATTTTTCAGCAAATTGGCAATAACAGAATTTATAAAAAATCATAAAGGCACGAAAAAAGGCGTGAAAAACTCATTTTCAGAGTCTTACACGCCTTTTATCTTTATGCTAATCTAATAACTTCTCTATGACGAGAGGATTACTTAACCTCCTCGAAGCTAAATTTCGTTGAATATTAGAGGCTTATGCTTGAATGTGCCAAATTTGTGTCTTGATATTTTTGGAGATTCAAAAAGGCAGTTTCAAACGGAAACTATTGATATTGTTGCTTTTATATTGTTATTGGCAGATTTTGCTATTTTATATCATTTAACGAATTGCGTCAGCCAAATCATATCTTTCTTCATGTTACTTAAGTTTTTGTAGAATGCTTAAAACGTGCTATGAAACTGTTCTTTTTAAGTAAAGTCATTGTTTGGGCTTAGACAATAACTATAACTGAAGGTAGTAGTATACCTATATCAACTATTCTACTACTTATAGTATTTACATGCGCATGCATGCTTGGGTTGTTTATAGCTCTATAAAAAAGCCCCGACAGTTCATGCTAATTTACAAGTAATCGCAGGAGAAGCAAAGTTACAATGTTTGGCTTGTATTCTTTATGCAATTCCTCTATATTCAAATCATAGTTATTATTTGGCTTCTAAAATACCTCTTGTAATATATCGAAAGTTTCTATATTTCCTTATTAGTATATAGTTTAGTTTTTGTTATATAGTATGATATGTTTTCATTAATATCATACTTTGTAAAATCAAACTTTAATACTTCTTAAATCTTTATGTATTGTTATCTTATCTTTATTAAATATCACTATCTTTGTAAGAAAATCAAAAAAATATGGTCAAATTAATAAATTCACTTTTACTCACTCTTGCTGGTACTCTTATACTGGTTTGCTGTACAGGCTTGGCTTTTGAAACTTGTTATAAGTATGCTTTGCAAATACAGTTAATGTTTATGTTGTCAACCTTCTACACAATATGTATGGCCCTATATATAGATATGTGTAATGACACTATTGCTTGTTATGTGCTTGCTAATATCTCAAAGATTCGTCAATTCAATCATGTTATGGTAAAAGACAATCTGGTAGAAGATTTGAACGTAGAAGAACAAGTCATAGCTAAACAACGTTTGGATTTGTTTCATAGTCTATATGAAATCGAAAACAAAAGAATCCAACAGGAACAAAGCAGGAATGATAAACAAAAGTTTATGAAAGTATCAAACTATACTCGCAATACATTCATACGATTGGGATTTAACAGATATGATGTATTTAAGATTTGCGAGAGTGTAGAATACTTGGTTAACAATAATGCAGTTCTTAAACATGAGGATTTTCATGTCACTTACAATTCTCATATCACTCAAATTTCATTGAAGAACTTTGCCTGGAACATTGCAAACCAATATGGATTAAGCAGAAATCTGGCTGCTGAATTTGTAATGACCACATTTAGCGAATGGTTCAAGAATACCACTCGTACAACAGTCGTGAAGACCCTTCGTACAACTCTGGGTGCGCATGAAATCGAAATCAATGAAAACTTGTCGTAAAGCTCCCATTATATTAGAGGAAGAAAAGTCTAATCAAGATGCATTGCGTTTTGATTAGGCTTTTTCCGTTTATAGATTTTGCCTGTAAAAAGAGAGAAAGCTAAATCGGTACTATTTTAAAATTCAATTCACTTTAGAATATATAGGCTAATTGTATGAATGAAGTACCTTTTCTATGATTTTCATGTTTCTCATCGCAGTTTCTGGTATTTGATAAATTTGGTTGCAAAGGTAATGTCTGTACATATATTCCTTGCAAGGTCGGTGCCTATGGTCTCTTGCTAAAATCTCCACCTTACAGGTCGTATTTGAGCAGAGAACCTTGCCGGAAAAGCACAGACACCTTTAGAGGCAACAAAATTTTAATCAATCCCGAAAATGCAGATGCAAAAATAGGGAAATAAAAAACAAAGACTTATGGCAAACATTTGTGACACTCAGTACAAGGTGATGGGCGAACGCAA
>ERZ791912.360-NODE-360-length-29943-cov-4.102181_pt1 | contig 29943 bp, 9 predicted proteins | sample MGYA00510141_ERZ791912 | MGnify/ENA primary metagenome ERZ791912 (study PRJEB30046, sample SAMN00792082) | human gut metagenome | study: EMG produced TPA metagenomics assembly of the A metagenome-wide association study of gut microbiota in type 2... | reverse complement strand
GCGAAAAAAATCGCCCCGATGCCATAATATTACGCCAATTTAAGGGATTTTATAGCTTAACTTGTAAAAACCGGAATTACCTTTGTGCTTGAAAGGAAAGATTGGGTCAGTAGAAATTTATCCCCACTAAATTTCTACTGGCCCCGAACTTTGACTGCCAAACCCTACATACAAGCCTTCACCTTGTTGGGGTGCCTATATAGAAAAAGCACCGTAATCTATTGATATACGGTGCTTTAATGCTGTTTTTGAAGGCTTTTGTGAAGTCCTTCGTTTTTGTTTCAGCGGAGAGAGAGGGATTCGAACCCCCGGAGGTTTGACCCTCAACGGTTTTCAAGACCGCCGCAATCGACCACTCTGCCATCTCTCCGAAAATCCGTCCGACTTTAGTCGGACGATTTTCTGTATTTCTTCCGCGGAGAGGACGAGATTCGAACTCGTGGTAGAGAATAACCCCTACGACAGTTTAGCAAACTGTTGGTTTCAGCCACTCACCCACCTCTCCAGTGGTTCGCTTTTGCGAGTGCAAAGATATATCAGATATTTCAGTCTGCCAAATTTTTTGGGATGTTTTTTTGCGGTTATTTTTCACAATATATGCAAGTCGTTGTCTGTCAGCGGTGGTTGCGGAACGTTGTGGTTGCGGAGTTTTGCAATGCGGCAAATTTTAAGTATGTTTGCATATGCATCTCGGCAGAGCAGGCCCAATCAAGTATGGATGCTTTGCGCTCGATTTGCACTGTCTTATGGTGAAAAATAAGGATATGGGAGAAACTGCGATATCATTGGTGGAGTTCAATCGGCGCATCGGCGGCTTGCTGCACGATGCGTCGGTGCAGCGGTGCTGGGTTGTGGCTGAGACAAGCGACGTGCGTCAGAGCGGCGGTCACTGCTATCTTGAGTTGGTGCAGAAGGATGCACAGACGGGGCAGACGCTTGCCCGTATGCGTGGAATTGTCTGGGCGAGTGTGTATGCCCGTCTGCGTTGTGAGTTTGAGAGAGCCACGGGGCAGCCGTTTGCGTCGGGAATGAATGTGATGGTTGAGGTCAGTGCCAATTTCCATGAGCAGTACGGGCTGTCGGTGGTGATAACCGGCATCAATCCCACTTATACGCTCGGCGACATGGCCCGTCAGCGCCTGGAGATACTCAACCGGCTGAGGAGCGAGGGCATAATTGATATGAACAAGCAGTTGCCGTGGGCCGACGTCGCTCAGCGTGTCGCTGTGATTTCTGCCGCTGGCGCTGCTGGATATGGCGATTTTATGAATCAGCTTCACAACAACCCGTCGGGCATCAAGTTCTACACGTGTCTTTTCCCGGCGGTGATGCAGGGGCAGAGCACGGTGACGTCGGTCATCGCCGCTTTGGAGCGCATCAACGACTATGCTGATCTTTTCGACTGTGTGGTGATAATCCGTGGTGGCGGCTCGACGAGCGATTTGAATTCGTTCGACAACTATGACCTTGCTGCCAACGTAGCGCAGTTTCCGTTGCCGGTGATATGCGGCATCGGGCACGACCGCGACAATACGGTGGTCGACTCGGTGGCGTCGGTGAGGGTGAAGACGCCCACGGCTGCCGCAGAATGGCTGCTCGACCGAGCGCAGTCGGCTCTCGACCATGTCAACGCACTCACAGACATGGTGGTCGACTCTGCCACGCAGATGCTTTCGGGCGCGCGTCAGCAGCTGGCATATTTCACAAGCGGCATTCCGTTGATGGCCGACAACATCGTGGTGCGCCACCGCGCCCGTCTTCAGCAGATTGCCGCGGCGATACCTGTTGTGGCGGCACGGCGCTTTGACGGAGCCGGCAAGGATTTGGCGTTTGCCTCACAACGGGTGGCAATGGCGGCACGGCAGTGTGTGGCTAACGAGCGGCAGCGCGTGACGGGGCTTGAGAAGCAGGTCGAGCTGCTGTCGCCCGACCGCGTGTTGCGCCGTGGCTATTCGCTGACGCTTCGCGACGGACATGTGGTCACCTCTGCCTCGTCGCTCCGTGCCGGCGACAGTCTCGTCACCCGCTTTGCCGACGGCGAGCGAACGTCGGTGGTGGAGTGAGGCAGTGCTATCTCCTGGGCGCACGGGGTTATCTGACGATGACTTTGGTGGTGCCGAAGATGTAGAGCCCGGGCTGGAAGTCGCTGTATGTGGCAATGCCGGGCTGCACGTCAAGGATGCGGTAGAGTTGACCCGCTACCGTTACCACATTCAGTCTTGTTGCCATCGTGCTCTCGATGCGCACACGCTGGTTGCCGATTGCGCGGACGGTTATATGGTCTTCTGTCTGTGTGTCATCCTCGTTCTCTTCCATGTCGGGCATAATGTTGTCGGCATTCTGTTCGGCGATGTTGATCACCGAAGTGTAGTCGTAACGGGCGTTTGACCTCGTTGCCGTCGGCGACATATATGTGCGGAACGGCGTCACTGTCGACAGCGATGAAGCATCGTCGAAAGCCGTGCCGCTGTTGTTCATTCCATACACATTGCCGTTGCTCACATTGATGGCGGAGAAAGTGCCGAGGTGAGAGTATTTTCCGCCTACCATAGTTGCCATACCTTTTGTGACCGGGATGGTTATTGCGCCGTACGACGTGTCGCCGGTGTGGTTGTCGCCGTAGGCGTTGAATGTCACGGTCTGAGCGTCTTCCAAAGCCCCGAAAATATCGTTGTAGAACGCACTTGAGAGGTCGAACTCATAGTAGCGTGCACCAGGGAAGCGCACGATGTAGGGCACTTCGCCTGCAAGACGCAGGTAGTCGGTGTAATTGTGTGACGTCGCATAGTACGGGTTGGCATACTGGTTGTAGAGCTTGTCGGCGTAGTTGTCGACGAAGAACGTATTTGCGAAAGTGTAGGAAACACCATTTGTCAAGGCATTGCCCGAAGCGTCGGTAGGGGAGAACAAGGCTGCGCCAGGACGCTGGAACACTGCCGACGGCACATTTCCCTCGGTGGCAATCGATGTCAGTCCGCGTAGCCAATATTCATGGTGTAGCGAGTGGATGTTCTGACTTGGGTTGTCGGTTTCCGCGTCCGACGGCGAGCCGTAGAAATGCGTTATCTCTCCGTTGAGCGATGCGGCGACCTTGTCGACGGTGAACGGCAGGCAGATGCCTTCCCATGCGCCTTTGCTGTCCTCTGCATAGTACATTGGTCTGCGCACATACCATGCGCGGTCGTTGACGTTGAAGGCGATGGGCACGCAGAGATTGTTGTTGTTGCAAGTCTCTCCATCTCCGTTCTCGTTGTCGGGAGTGCGCTCCACGAGGTGTAACAGAGTGGTGCTGTAGCCGTCGATGCCTTTGGTTATATGGTGTCCGTTTATCAAAGCCTCTCTTGTAGTCTCGTTGTAGTTGAGAGCTTTTTCCACCACGTCGTAAGCCTCGTTGCCTGTTGCCTCGTCATTATCGGCGGTGTAGACAAGTAGATTCTGCGTTATGCCGGCGTCCTCTTTCACAACGAAGTCGTTGAAACGGCTGGCGTTGTCGTCCATAGGAGGGTAGAAGATGCCACCGACTGTTTCCGTCGCTGCAGGAAGGTCGTGCAGGCAAGTGAAGTCGACAGCCGTGGTAGCAGAATCGTGCACGTAGGTGCTCATAGTGATTGAGCCATTGTTGTAGGCGTTGTAGTGGAACGCGTCGAGCGTCGTATCGCCGTAGTAGGCGGCGGTGCGGTATACGCGGTTGCTCATATAGCTGTTCTGGTGCGAAGCGATATCGCGTGGGTAGTTGTCGGGGTTGTGCTGAAGCGACTGTCCCCAGAAGAGGAAGTCGTTCATCGGCTCGGTGCCGCTGTTGTTGGCGTTGAACAGAGGCGTGTAGACAACAGGCGTCGGGATGCTGCCGTCGGCGTTGTATTTTACGCGCGGCGCGTCGAGCGGGTGCGTCTTGTCGTGACGGGTCTCCACCTGTTCGTAGTTGGGGATGTCGCCACCCTTGCCGATACGCAGATATGTGATGCCGGTGTTGTTGCCGGTGATGGCATCCGTGCGGCACGCATACTGATAGTCGCCGTTGGCATAGTAGGCTGACACGTATTTCAGAATCTCATTGTCGGCGTCAGCCTCAGTGCTTGATGTTGTCGGCTCGGCGCGGTGGCGAGCGCGTAGATAGTACTCGTTGAGGTCGTATGCCACCCGTCCAAGTCGGAAATCCTCCGTGGTGTATCCCTCGTATGGAGAGCCATCCCAGCGATAGACAACAAGCGTCGATCCGCTTTTGCCCGATGCCGGCGCATACTCGAAGCAGCAGTGGTAGTTTCCGATTTTGCCGTCGGCAGTCAAGTTGGATATTTTTCCGGAAGCAAGTCCGAGGTTATATATGTTGCCAGAACTTTCGATGCTGTTGAAAAGAGATTTTCCCGAAGGGATGCCGCTGATCACGTGACCGTCGCCATGCAGGATTCCCGCGAAGTCGGAAATGTAGTATCCGCCCTTGTCGGTTGCTTCCAGAGCAATGTCGTTCTGCAGGAAGAACTGAGCTTTTGCGCCATATCGCGGAGCGTTGCTGTCAGTTCCGATAGAGTCGACGAAAGCGACAAATGCAGAGAGGTCGCTCTTGTCGGAAATGTAGATTCGCGGTTCCGGCAACGGGTCTGATTCCGTAGTGTCAAGGCTTTCCTCATTGACGCGGGTTATCGCCTCGGCAAGGTGCAGGTTTATTCCAGCCTTGTGGGGATCCATGCGGTGGTAGTTGTGCACGACAAACTTGTCGGCGTCGTGCATGCCCACCTCCAGGATGTCGTTGAGTCCCGTTATCGAGACACCGAGTTGAATGCCGTAGCCGTTCATATAGTAATAAGCAGGGACGTCGAGAAGGTCGTCGGTCTTGTCGTAGTGACAGCCCGCAAACAGACCTTTGCCATTTTCATCGGCTTGGTTGAAAGTGTCGTAGCCTGTTGCCACGTTGTTGCTGATATTTTCTTTAGTCCACGGCGTGGTGTCTTTAAACTCCCACTTGCCGTCGGCTCCCATTTGCCGCTTTCCGATGCGCCAGTAGTAGCCGTTGACCGCAAACGACTGGTCTGCGCTGACCACGATGTTGTCTTTGGTTACGCGCACCATCTCGCCCGGCAGCGCGCAGTTTCCGATAGTGATTTGTCCGCTGACGGTTGGTCCCTGCACATATTCGATTGTCAGATAGATTGTGTAGGTGTATTCGCGCTGAACGTAGTATATCGTAGGGTTGCTCTCGTCGATTGTGACGTCGGAGATGTTGTCCACCTTTTCATACTTTTTGTTGGCAGTGTTGTAGGTGAACAGGCTCTCAATCTTCACAAACTCTTCGGTCTGAGGCTGGTAGTAGGTGTTGTCGGCATCGAGGTTTCCCGATTCCACCAGTTCGTAGCCAGACTCGGTCTTCTTGTAGAATTTACCTGTGTTGGTGTATATCGGCTTGTTGTCGGTCTCGCTGACATAGTCCTCATAGGCAGGCGCCTTCAGCACGAGCGTTGCCATACTCTTTCTGCCGAGGTGCTTGTCGAAGTAGTCGGGCTCAACGTAGTTTGTGTTGTCGACCATGTCCACCAGACGGAACGAAATCTTGGCATCCTCCTTCAGCCCTGCGGGCAGCGAGTTGTTGAAAAGGGTGGCTTCGTCGTCGCCCTTTTCTCTCATCGACAGCAGTGCGGCAAAGCCTTTCGACGCCTTGTCGGGATCGTCGATGGAGGTTGCGCCTGAGAAGTTGTTGCTCTCCGCGCCGCCGACATATAGTTTGTAGCCTCCGGCAACTGCGTCGGAATAGTATGTCTTGTCGGTTTCGTTGGTCTCGGTTCCTGTGAGATAGTTTCGATATTCCAGGTCGCTTGAGTATTGGCTCTTGTCGTCGGGATGGCCGCTGCGCATCTTCCAGTTGAAGATGCTTATAGGCTGGGTGCTCTTCAATCCGGCGAGAACGGTGAGTCCGTCCTTGTTGTCGCTGTCGAATTCGATCGGATTCTCTTTCGACGACTTGAACGTGTATCCGGAGATGTTGACATTGTAGTAATAATGGAATCCGGTGACATACCAATAGTGAACCTTCACGTCGTCGACCGTCTTGTCCGATCCGGGCGCGGTGATGGCATGGTATCCTGTCGGGAAACAGTCGTCGACGATGTATCGGCCCTTGTGGTATGGGAACACAAAGTTGCCGGTGGTCTCGAGGAAGTCCTCCTCGTGGGAGTCGCCGTCATGCCGCTTGTGATTGTTGTCGGCATACACATAGCCTCCGCCCTCATCCTCGCGTACGTTGATAAGGTTCATTTCCACAACGCCGTAGATTGGGCCGTACAATTTGTTTTCCACCACTTTTTTACGGTCGGAGTCGTATGTTTCATGACAAAGTTGAATCTTCATTGCGTATCCCGAAGCGATGCCGATCATGTTCATCGCCGTTCCGTCGTTTCGTTTCTGGAACTCTCCGAACGGATCCTCGGCGTTTTCCTTGTCCTTGTTGGCGTTATAGTCGTCGATGTAGTGCTGCTTGACGCCCTGGTACGACATTCCGGCAAAGGCAGTGTTGTCGGTAGAGGCGGAGGCAAGATGACCGTTGCGGTTGCGCCACATCCCGGTGTTGAAATCCACATTCGACTTTATTGCGCTTACATAGAGGATATTGTTTGAGAATCCCATGTAATTGCGGGCTTTCGTGCTGTATCTGAAGTCCGTGTTGTTGTCGGGCTTCGCTTCCAGATTTCCATTGCTGTCAAATCGGATGTCGTTTGCCACCATCTTGATTTCTCCGACACGGGCGATGGAGTAGGGCGTCTTGTTGACGTCGTTCACCGTATAGTCGCGGGCGCCGAGCAGAGAGAAGCAGTTGTCCTCCAGACGGATGATGTCGAGCCGCTGGAATGTGTTCAGAATCTTTGGATTGTCGATGGTGTGTCCGGCAAATCCATATCCTGTCAGGTCGGCGCTGCGGAAACCCTGGGCATACGACAGGTGTCCGTCGCCGAAGATGCCGCCCTCGCTGTCGTATTCGTAGAACTCATTTTCTCTGATTCCCTCAAGTCCCGACGGCGGAGTTGCGCCCGATTTGAAGAAATATTTGTCCTGCAGCGAAATGTAGCGGTATGAGTATATGCCGTTGGCGGCATCGGCGTCGCTGGCATAGTGCTTGTAGTAATAGCCGTATAGGTCGGAGCCGTCGGGCAGTTGCACCGGTCTGATGTCTTGGTGGGAGATGGTGATATGTTCACTGTCCTTGTTGTCGCCGACAAGTACAAGCGTGTTGCCGCAGAATCCAGCCGTAGAGCCGCCTGGCAACAAGTTAAGATCATCGCCGTTGCCGTTGGCGATTATGGCATAGTCGAGATTGTATTTGTCGGTTAGTTTCAGCACGGTTGTGTTGTTGGCTAATACCGAGCCTTGAGCCACCGAATATCCGCCGCCATAGACAGCCTCGTCAATGGTGATGTTGACGTTTTCCCAGCCCACCGACGGCGCGGCGGAAACTATCTTCTTGAAGTAGTGGGCGCGGTTTGCGTCGGTAATCGTGTCGCGCATGCCGTTGCCGTTGTCGATAGCCACGATGTCTTCGTAGACGCCCTGCGATATCCACTCGTCATTAAGCAGATATATGTGCTGCTTGATGGCAGGTGTCTTTTCCTTTCCGTTGTCGTTCTCAACTCCAAGATTCTTCCGGTCGGCGCGTTTAAGCTCATATCTGCCTCGGACATGGTTTTGGCGGTTGGTCGAGTAGTAGGTTGGATATCCCACAATCACCTGAGTGGAGCCATACACATAGCCCGAATACGAGCCGCCCGTGACGGCGCGGAATATGTGGCCGTTGAGCATCTTGATAGTCGAGTAGCCCACCACGTTGCCCTGCTGGCCTCCGCCGTAGATGAAGTTGGCAGAGACGCCCAGACCTTCCGGATTGCTGTCGGGGTCGACCACGCCGCAAGGCAGAAACTTGTTGCCGTCCATTTTTGGCTCGGAGCATTTCACCGATTCGCCGATTGTCACGTTTGCGATTCCGTATACGAAGCTTTCCATACCGTATCCGGCACCGTAAACGTTGAGTGCGGAATATTCGGCAGCCTTGACCAGCAGCTCGTTCGACTTCTCCAGCTTGTCTCTGTCCTTTCCCGCCAGCATGTCGCTCTGCAGGTTTATGCAGACGTCGCCGACGATTGTTCCGCTCTTGAAGCATCCGCCATACACATTTCCGCCGACGTATGCGCCGTTTTTCTCTTTAGGCATAAATTTGTTGCGGATGTTGAGTTTGATGAACGGATATTCAGAGTCGGCATCGCCGAGCAGATATCCGCCCCTGTGCTTGGCCTTGCCTTTGTAGTCGTAGTTGGTATTGTTGCATCCGCCCACAATCTTGTCGGTTATGGTCAGCCCTTCCGGAAATGTGTATTCAAGCACATTTCCTATTTTGCCGCTTGTCTTCGGCATAACGTTCATATTACCGCGGTTTCCTCCGCAACAGAACGTGCCGATGATGCAGTTTGTCAGTCCTTCTCCAGTCTCGCTGCCGTTCCATTTGAGCGAGCCTTGTATGTCGGTCTCCACCGGTTGGAAGTAGAGGTCGAGTAGGTGCGGATACACAATCGGACGTTTGCTTTTTTCCGTTGGTAGATACACTGTGTTGATGTTTGCGTTTTCGGAGTCGTTGATCCAGTCGATAGGCTCAGCAAGATCCAGCTCCTGGGTGTAGTCGTAGATGTCGCCGTTCAGCTTCTGGAACATATTCATGAAGTCGTTGTCCTCCGACGTCACAAACAGCTCCTCGCCGTTGCATCCCATGAACACGCCGCCGATACGTACGTGGCTTCCTATGTTGACGCTGATGTCGCCGACAGACTTGTCGGCATCTTCCGAAGCCCCGTAGGCAAGCATCTTCAGCACGGTTGCGGAGTTGCCGCCGCCATACACGTTTCCGTCGATGCGTACCGTGTCGGATGTAGACACACCATGGATGTTGATGCTCACTTTGTTGGTCAGCGGACGCCATGAGTTGATGTTCACCATCTTCACCGCGTCGCTTGTGGCTTTTAACTGCGTCATGTTCTCGCGCATAGGCACGGTGTAGACCAACGGCACCGTCTCGGAGTCGGGGTCGTTGGGATTGATGGGATAATACTCGTTGACCGTCACATTCTTGTTTCCGTTTCGGTCGGTGGCATACAGGTAGTTTCCGTTGCCTGCGCCATACACGTTGCCAAACAGATGACCGCCGTAGATGTTGATGGTGGTTCCTGTGCCGCCGTTGTCCATGAAGTAGCCATTCTTGTTCAGTCCCACGTTGACATATCCCGACACGTCGTTGCCGCCATACACGTTGCCATGAATGAAAATGTCGGCATTGCTGTAGGTATGGGGACTTGTAGCCGGCTTGTTGTCGCCAATTCTCACAGTTGTGCTCTTAAGCACATCGCCCATAAATCCGCCTCCGAAAATGTCGTGGCAGTCGATGGCCTTCAGCTCCACGTCGGTTGAGTTGACTGAACTGTAGGTGCCTCCTCCGAACACACGACGGCAGAACACGCCACCGGAGCCCACGATGTGCGTGTCGCCGAACACTTTGCCTGAATATCCGCCACCGATGATGTCCATCACCGAGTAGCCGTTGAAAAAGTGCTTGTATTCCTCGCCTTTCACGATGTCGATGCCTTCGAGGATGCTTCCTCGTCCTTCCATTTCCACGTTTACATACGTGTCACCCATCACGATGGCATTCTCACCGAATCCTCCGCCGAACACGCTGAATTGCGGTGTGCCGATTTTTTCGTAGATTTCTTTCCACTCAATGCTTTCAAAGAAATTCTTGCCGGTGTCACGTCCAGCCACCATTTCTGTGCTGTTGTAAAGGAGTCCCTTTGTCATGGTGATATAGGAGTTGTTGCCCACAACGGATGCTATTTTTCCGCCTCCGTAGATATTGTGGTTCACTTTGAACTTACGTGCTTTAGGGTCGTACTGCGGAGAGTAAATCGTTCCGTCTACGATGCTGGCAGGACTCCATGTGCGTGCCTGTACGTTCCATAATGCATGTGCCTGCACTTTGCCTCCAAGAATCAGCAGGTTGGTGTTGCCGGTTACGTCGGCAGATGTCACCGCCACGCTTTCGCTGCCATTCTCAGTAACGGTTTCGACGCTTCCCAGACCACCTCCGTGAGCGCTTTTTCCTAACCATCCGTCGTAGATTGTCAGCAGGGTGTTGCCATACACAGTGCCGTTCTGGCAGCCGCCAAAGAAGTCTTCCATGAGAGTGGGGTAGGTATCGTTGTCAACATCGGGATGCACCATGTTGGCGTCATCGCTTGGAGAGAGATATTCTTTCGTTGTGTCGTCCCAATAGGGGTAGTGCATCACCGGGCGGTCGAGGATGAGACACGAGTTGCCGTAAACACCTCCTAGACTCTTGCTGTCGGCACACTCAGTGACAACACGCCCCCTGCCGCCAGCAAACACCTGCGACATCAATGATCCTCCACGGATGTTTACGAGAGTGGTGCGGTTTGTCGGGGATAGATAGTTGTCGCGGGTGAACACCGCAGCGTCGGCTTTTTTGCTGCCTACATTCGCCAAATCGCCGCCGCCGTAGACTCTGCCGAATATCAATGTGCGTTCAATCAGTCCGAGTCCATTACGGAATTTGTACATTTTGCCATAGATGTGCACTTCGGTTTTCTCTACATGCGCCATGTCCGGGAAATCGATGAAAACGCCGTTTCTTTTTACCGATTCCACACCGGAGCCTCCTCCGTAGACACTATGATTGACATCGCCTCCCTTGATGAAAACCATTGATTTGCCTTTTACCGAACCGAAGTCATAGCCGCTTCCGCTGGAGAAGTCGCCATAGGGCAGCGCTCCCAAACCAGCACCAAAGATGTCGTGGCAGCCAAGTTGACAGTCGGTTTCCACATAAGTGTCGCCCGTTACATATCCGGCATAGCCGCCGCCATGAATCTGAAGCAGCACGAGTCCGGGCACACCGATTTTCCATGCAAAGCGGCTGATATGATAGCGGCGGAATACGCCTGGATCGTTCTCGCCGCCATCATAGCTGCCGAAATAGAGTTTCTTGTCTTCTTTCGACAACTTGAGATAGTCGTCGTAGATATCTTTTTCAAGGTCGAGATATGTTTTATAGTCCTTGTTTTGATAGAGATAGCGGTATTTTATGCCGTCGATTGTTATTATGCCGTCGTCGTCAAGTTTTGCTCCAGGCTGCGCATAGACTTCGGTTTTTCCAACGGATGTGTTGACACCATACCCCGCGCCGAACAACGAGAACGAGGGGTGTTCAACGTGAATGCTGTTCAGGAACCAGCAGAGCCCCTGTACAGTGGTGTTTTCAAACATACTTATGGTTTTCCCCTTTGAGTCCTTTATGTCGTCGAGGGGGGAGTGGTTGATTATAACGACAGTCTTGCCGGTGTTGGCAACAGAGGCTGAGCCGACATGGCAAGCCCGGTTTCCTCCGCCGAAGATGTTGTAGGTGGTGGAGAAGGTGAATCTGTCCAGATCGAAGAATTTCTTGGTATTCTCATTGTTTCTGATTCGATTGATGGCCTCCTGCGCAAGCGGGTCGCCGATGTTGTCGAGCGACGGTGCTTCGTTGATAGCATAGGCAATCCGTCGGAATTCGTTATTGTCGTTGCAGATAGGGCTGCTGTCAGACTCGGCGTCCAGCCATGTGGTAATGTTGCCGTTGATGTCGGCTTTGCGGTTCCACATCCAAGAGCCTCCGTCAAATTGCACTTTCGTGTTGCCAAGAATATTGGCATAAGTGCCGGTGTCGGCTACGTCCTTCTTGCCAAGCACCTCGTCGACTGCAGTCAGCTCGTTGTCGATGTCAATGTCGCCGTATCCTCCGCCATATACATTGCCGCCCATCATTCCGCCCTCGATGTGCACAAAAGTGTTGCCGTCGACCGTTCCGTATTCGCAACCGCCGTAGATGTCGCCCCAAACGCATGGCACCACATTGTCGGTGCCGCTGTCAACGCCCGGATTGCTGTTGACGATATGCACAAGAGTGTTGCCGTTGATGCGGCCGATGTTGTAGTATTGGTTCGCTTCAGCCTTTTTGCAGCCCACACCTCCGCCATACACGTTTCCAAAAATGTTGCCGCCGCGGATGTTGACAAACGAGCGGTAGCCATCAGCCTTGTAGCTTAAGAATGTGCCGTCGGCTTGGTTGAGCGTCGAAGCGCTTGTCAGCAAGTCGGGCGAGTAGTAGTCGGAAGGTTTCATCTCTTGGAAAATGCCCACATTGGCATTGTCGCCGCCGCCGTACACGTTGCCGTAGATGTTGGCGTCGTCGGCAACCTCCACCATGGTTGTGCCGATGACACGCGCCACGGTTATGAAGTGGGTTGAAGAGGCTGTCTCGGGCTCCAGTCCGGCACTTCCTCCAAACACGTCGCCATGGGTGAATGCTCCGCACATATATACCTCCGTGTTACCGCCAATCTGACCTGTGGTGTTGTCCTCGGTTGACGCAATGTCGCCGAAGCCGCCGCCAAACACACGGCGGATAAACGTTTTTCCGTCGACAGTGACTTTGGTGTTGCCAGCCACAGTGCCGGCATATCCGCCGCCCAACACAGCCCATACGGTGAAGTTGGGCACTCCCATCGAAAGGTCGAGAGAAGGAGCGTTGGGGCCGTATTTTCCATAGTCGCCGTCAACGTTGACGGTTACATCGGTGCTGCCAACGGTCGTCAGCCGTCCGTATCCGCCGCCGAAGACGCTGAAGTGAGGATTCTCGTTGTCGGTGTACGACTGTTTCCATTCGTCGGTTATCAGCAGTTCGTAAGGCGTCATGCCTTTCTGCATCATCACGGTGGCAAGGCCGGTGCCGTCGGCAGGGGTTGTTGTCACATTGCCGTCGGCGTCTTTGTATGTGCCCACGTTGCAGGCAAGATTGCCGCCGCCATAGATGTTGTGGGGATTCAGGAACTTGCCGTTGGCATAGAATTTTGATTTTTCGTATACAGTGTCCTCCGTGGCAGGCTCGTCGCCGGCGTTGTCGATGTCGGGATCCCAGATGTAGAATATGTTTTCAACCGGATCCCACATCTTGAACCATATCACATTAATCGAGAAGCTGTCGTCAATCGGACCGTGGCCTGCGCTTTGTGTGCCGCCCTCGTCCTGCGCCAGGGTCACGTTGGTGTTGCCGAGCACGTCGGCTGAAGTGACCGTGCCGTCTGTGATGTCGCCGTTTCCGCCACCGAACACCTGACCGGCGATGTTTCCGGCATATATGTTCACATACGTGTCGTTGGCAACTTGTGCAAGATTGCCTCCACCGAAGATGTCGCCGTAAATGAAAGGAGCCTGCTGTGTGCTGCCCGCGAACGACACGTTGGCGTTGCCGGCAACCAGACCCACCAGCTCAGGATGCTGCGTGAAGCCGTCGCCGGCGGCAAACGCTTGCGAGGCAGGGCGCAGACGGCGTCCGTTGCCGCCGGCAAACACCGAGCCACGGATGTCGGCGCTGTCGCCGATGACAACGTTTGTGGCGTTGCCGTCAAATTCTACAATCGCCATATCGCCTCCGCCATAGATGTTTTTGTAGAAAGTGCCGCCCATAATGTTCACGCTCGACTGTCCGTATATGCGTGCCATGTCGGAAAGCGTCTCTACGTTGGATGTGCCCATCTCCTTGGCGTCGGCCACACCGTATCCGCCTCCGAATACCGGACAGTGGAAAATGCCGCCATTGATGTTGAGCTCCACGTTGCCATAGGTCTTGCCAAGAGCTTTGTAGTCGCCGGAATTGCCGCCGTAGGGGTTCTGCGAATAGAAAAAGTCAGTGCCTCGTCCGCCGGCGAATACGCCGTTCTTGCAGTGAAACTCTCCACCGTTGATGGTGAGCGACGCCACAGTCGCCCCGGTTTTTCCGTACACGTTGCCACCGCAACTGTTTGGCGTGGCAGCCGTGCTCGACCACAAGCCTTTGCTCATGAATCCGCTTCCTCCGCCATAAATGCCGTCGATAGGCTCTGTCGTTGAGCCGAACTCTCCACCGTTGATCACAATCTTGGTGCTTGTGTTGGTTGGGTCGACATCTTTGAACGACTCGAAATCATCGTTGTTGTAGCATCGATACGTCACCAGGCGGTCCTTTGCAACGGCATACGGACCGTAGAGCATAACGTCGCCCGAAGCATTCCAGTAGGCAATGCTTTTATCGGGAGTGTGGCTGTCGGCGATGTCGTCGCCTTCACCGATGCCGTTCATACCGCCTGCGCCCGCACCGTAGATTCCGCAGAAGATGTTGTCTGTCTTCGTGTTGCCGGTAGGGAGAATTTCGAATAAGCCGCCGTTGATGGTTATTGTGCTGTAGCCATAGAACGGGTTGTTGACAATCACGTTGCCGGTGTGTCCACGACCGGTGCTGCCGCCATACAGCTCGGTGACAATTACACGGTTGTCAATCCATTCGTCGTTGTTGTGTTTTGAAGACGCCGGGTCGAGCAAGATGTTTGCACGTCCCATATAGGTGTTGTTTGGCACGTAGTAGTCAGTGCCGTTGTAGGGGAGGATGAAGTCGCGCTGCGCACCCAGCGAACCGTTTACGACACGCGCCACCTTTCCGCTTCTGATTATTATGTCGACATCCGCATACATGGCACCCTCGTGGCTTCCGGCGAGAATGATACCGGCATCGTAGTCGCTCTTGCGTTTGCTTGTCTCTCCCTTGATTTCCCTTTCCGGGTTGTGGGCGTCGTTCCATTTGCGGTCGATGTCCATCTCGATTGTGCACTTTATGGGCTGATTGGGAGTTCCCATCACTCCATTGTAGTCCTTCTCGGAGGATGTCTGACGTCCGCCCGCGCTGATTGCGGAGTATAACCCGGACTTGATGGATATTTTGAAACCCTCCTTGCCGTGAGGCATCGACTGCTCGAAAGCCTCGATTCTCTCTTTTCTGTCCAACGGATAGAAACGGCCGTCGTTGTTGAAACCGCCGAAGATGTGGAATGCAGTGGTCACAGCGCCGTCGATGGTTCCGTAGTTAGGCGAGTTCTGCCCGAAACCGGTCATCTGTATGCCTTCGCCCATCTCAAGGTTATTGTATTGGCAGTAGATGATTTTGTAGAAATCACCGCCGTTGTTTGTGACAGGGTCGTTGTTGAATGTGATATACTCAAATCGGGTGTCGCCCCATATCGGCAGACCTCTTTCAGCACCCGAAATCTCGATGGTGCCTTTGTAGTCGGTGCCGTTCCATTCGCCTGTGATGGTGGCGTTGCGGAAAAGAGGGGACTCTCCCTTTGCTTTAGTCCATTCGTCAAGCTTCAGCATATTTTTGCCTCTGTTGTTGCTGGTTATGTTGAAGCCCGTGTATTGATTGTTGGTCACGTCGGCACCGCTTGTTCCCATCAGCACGATGATGTTTTCGTCCCAAGTACCCGTCTTGGCGAGCTTGCTGTAGGCGCCTTTCCACGTCTTCATCGCCTGTGTCGGGGAGTAGCCCCACTCCTCGTCGTCGTTGTCATCGCCCTGCGCGTAGGTTGTGCCGTTGATGCTCACCGCCTCAGGACATAGGTACACCACGATTGTCACTTTGATGTTTTTGCGGAAAATGATGTTGCCACCGCTCTTTACGGTAACAGTACAGTTGAACTGGTCCTTGTTGGTGGCAGTTTCCGGACGTACAAATTCGTTGGACGTTTCCGACAGCAAGGTTCCTTTGTTGTACCATTCGTATGTGATGTCGAGACCAAGTTCGTCGTTTGTGAAATTCTCTTTCGTGTTGTTCGTCACATTTATGATGTATGTGCCGGGCTTGGTTTCGTAATCGAGTTCGGCAGTGATGCCGATAGCCTCGACGAGTACGGTGTTGGTGCGCTGGCTGCCGTCGACGGTCATGGCGTAGACATACTGGGAGTATATCTGTCGCGGCAGGATGAACGGGTTGCAGGCGGAGCTGTTGACCTTTTCACCCTCAGTGTTGTCGGTCGATGCATACCAGTTGTAGACATCGGAAGTGGTTTCTCCGTCTTCGGTTGTCACGGTCAGCACATCGCTTGTGCCGCGCTCCGCCTTCAGGACAATCGAGCTGAAAGAGAACCGTTTGGAAGAGTTTGAATATGACCACGGCCTCTTGTCGAGGTTGTTTTGGGTGATGTACAGGTTGTTGAGCCCGGCAAACGTCTTTCCGAACGGCTCGCCGGTGGGGGGGGCGGGAGCTGAGATTTCTTTTTCAACACCGTATTGGTTGTAGGCGTAGGTGTCGGTAGCTTTGTTGGCAGGAGTGTAGTACCATGAGTCCTTCACCTTGCTTGCAAAGTTGTCGGCGGCTATAAACGCCATCACGCTGGCTTTTTTGCACAGGGTGGTATTGGCGCTTGTCTTCAAGCCTGCGCCGTGCACATAGATGTTTCTTGGCCATACGGCATAGCCTGTCTGGTTGGCAAGTTTGCTTGCCGCACCGAAACCGCATGAAATCGTCACTTGTCCTTCCACCCCGTTGAGAGCAGCGTTCTGGAACATATCGATTTCCGTGTCTGCTGAGATGTTGAATATTCTCAGACTCACGAAGTTGTTGAGATAGCCGGCTATACCTCCAATTCTGAATTTTGTCTTTGTCGTGTAACTTTCGTTGTTGTCGGATATTTTGGAATTGCGGATGATGATGTTGCTGAGTTCTGCGTTTTGGGTCATGTCGGCAACCACAATACCCATCTTTACCGTGTAGTTGGCGTTGTTGAGAGGCGTGTGTGCCGCCTTCTTCTCTATTCTGGCATTGTCGATGATAAGGTTGGAGACAGACGCATACTCATTCTCGTTGTTGCCCTTGCCGTTGAGTCGGGAGAACAGACCCCATGAGGCTTCTTTTAGGTCGCTGAAAGTCCAGCAGACAAGTATGTTGCTAATGGAGCGTCCGTCGCCGTCAAACTTTCCGGCGAAGAAATGTCCGTCGGTAGCCTTCGCGATGCCTTGAGCCGTGCCGATAGGAGTCCACAATCCCTTGCTGAGGTCGATGTCCTTGGTGAGTTTGAAATACTTCTGAGAAAACATTTGTTGAGCTGCGCCATTGTTGACTTCATGCGCCAGCCTTGCCAATTCCATATCGTTGCTGATGAGGAAAGGCTTTTCCTTGGAGCCGTCGCCCTCGGAGCCGTCGGGATAGAGCTGGTAGCTGTCGGCATAGAAATGGTTGCCGTCGTAGTCCACGCCATAGGCTTTCGGCTCGATGCTGAAAGCGATGGTCTGCGGGGCATTGCCGGCAGACGTGATTGTCACCTCGCCGCTCCGAGTCTTGTTGGTCAGCGGCAGTGTGACGGTCTGTCCGCTGTCGGAAATTCCGTCGGTGACACTCTTTGAGTCCACGTTCCATGCAAACGTGCTTCCGGCAGGGATGTCGGCGGAAACGATGGAATATGCGACCGTGCCGTTTTTGAAATCCCATGAGGCTTTAATGTCGTTGCTGCTTAATCCTTGAGCCATGGTCAGATTGACTCCGGCAATCATAAGCATGAGCAGAGAGAAAAAAACTCGTGATATGCTATGTGTTGAATGTTTTCTCATTTTCCAAACACTTTATTGTCGTTATCTATTGTTAGTCTATCAATAATTGACCCGTATAGGCATCCTCGTCGGCAAGCACATACAGGTAGCGTGGCTGTATGAGGATGCGTATTGGGTTTATCATCGCAGTCTTGCCTGTTGTGAGGCTGCTGAAATTATCCTTGTTGATGGTTATTCCGGATGTTACGTTCTTTCGGGTGACGATGGTGGAACCGTCCTCCGCAATGAATTCCACGTCGTATTTGACGTTGATGACAGGCAGGAATTTGGCATCGGGTATGGTGTAGATGTCGGCACCCCATTGCGTGTAGCCGGCAGATGTGACAATGACGGTCTGGGTGTTGTCGTCGTAATCCGCGGTGCCGTAGCCTTTGTAGGCAATAGGGAATGGAGTCTCAACAAACGACTGCCGTTTGATGTCTCTCCATGTTATTGCCGAGGCAGACCAACTTTTTGATGTTGTATTCCAGGTGTAGGAACGCGATATTGTGCACGATGTGGAGAAGCTGCCTGAAAGCGTCACGCTCTTGATGCGGAAGTGGCGGATGGCGTTCATCTTGGTGCCGAGCATGAAGAGCAGCTTGTAGCCGGTGAGTGTCTGGTCGAATTTCAGACTGACCGTTCCGCCTCCGTTGCTATCGGAGATGGCACCTTTGCTGCTCGGGACGGCGCAGATGATCGGCGCCGCCTTTGTGTCGTAGATTACCGGCACAGGGTTGCCGCCGTCGCTCATGGCGAACGGAAACGAGAGGGTATATGTGTTGTTGGCGGTGCGCAGAAGAGTGGCGCCGCCTGTATATGGCATATATGCGAAGAAGTCGAACGACGAAGCCTTGGTGTATTCAGTCCAGCGCTTCTTTGTCGCAGTGTCCCAGCCGTATGTCGCCATGTTGTAGGTGGCAGTTTCATTGTTGAATATGGTGTTTGCAGCCGACGCATAGCGTTTCGGCATATCGTAGTATCCGAACGTGCCCATCGTTGCGGGATGGCGCGTAGGGTCGTAGGCCTCGTAGGGGTTGGCGCGTGTCGCTGTTTTTTGCGGTTGCGCCGAGAATGAGATGTATCCGTGGTTGTCGGCTTGCAGTATGGGCATGTCGGAACCCTCGCAGGCAGAAAGCGTTGCGAGAAGCGCGATAGCGGTTATTTTTGAGATATGTTTCATTCTTGTAGTCAATTCTTTTTACCAGTCTTCAGTGCCTGAGCCGTTGTTTTTTATGTCGGTGCCGGGAAGCCATTGCTCCACCATCAAATCGTTGAAAGAGATGCTGTCGCCGGTGTCTGACAGTTTGAATATGTAAGTGTATTGGCTGCCTGCTTTCCATTGCATGTATTGCGCCGGCACTGTAGCCGACACCGTTTTTCCGCCAATGTTGATGGTTATGGTGTATGCTCCCTGTTCGTAGGGGATGTTGGCGAGCGGCGGCACGTAGTACCATTTATTGTAGAGAGTAGGGTCTTTGAGAATGTGTATCTGGTCGCCAGCCTCCTCGTAGGGAGTGGTGAGGACCAGGAGTCCGGACGCATCAGCCGCTTCCGACTTCGACATCGTGAGAGTAGGATATGTGCCTGTCGGAATGCCGGTGAGCGGATAGGCGGCGTCGATGGTGCCGCGGAGAGGGGTGTCGGCTTTTGCCGGGGTGTCGATGAAACGGCTGTCGCGGAACTTTATGTCGCTTATCGCAACGTTGGTCGTTCCGTCAGGATAGGTGAAGCGGAAGCGCACCTTTGCGATTATCGGCGCGAAAGTCAGAGTGACGCACGACCCGTATGCCGGCGATGTCGACGAAGGGGAGGCAAGCCAAAGGCGGCTTGCGTATGGTGTTGAAGTAGCGGTTGCTGCTTCAGAATATTCAAAATTAAAAGACAAGGTAGCGGTAGCGTTGTCGCCCGAGCTGACCGAAGTCTTTACATCTGGATTGAAGGGACTGTATGCGAAAAAGCGGTAGCTCGTTGCCGAGTAGTCCCAATATTTTATTGTTTGCAGGGTGGCAGTTATAGGATTTTCAATGCCAGCATATTCCCAGTCGGCAGTGTTTGTCGTAGAGCTGCCGGCAGAGCCCTGATTGTATGACATTTTATATCCGTCCATCACAATTTGCGGCGATGACGGGTTCGGGGAGTTTGTTGTGGTTTTATATCCCCATGTGCGGAACGTCTGGAAGATAGTCTCGAGACCGTTGCCCGCTGCTTTTGTTTTTGCATCCTGCCAGTTGTTGTTAGTGCTGCTGAAGGCGATGCTTGTCTGTGTATTGTCCGGGTCGGGCACAATGGGTTCGTCCGGCGCTGATTGAGAGCAGGAGAATAGGAAAAGTCCCAACAGAGGAAATATTAGGATGCGATGATTCTGCATGTCTTCTTGTTTTTTTTTTAAAGACGGGCGGGGGAGAAACCCCCGTCCGACATATAAATGTGTCCGAGGCGTATGAAAATACACCTCAGACACAATGTTTTAGTCAAAATCCAAGGCGTGAGCCATGGAGAAAGAATTAGTTTTTGACAACTTTGACAATCTTGTATGACTTTTTGGTTCCATTGTCGTATTCAACAGCGTAGTATGTTTCTGTAGCCGGGTCGGTTACAACACCTGTCCACTTGAGAGCATTTACGGAGAGAGTGTGGCCAGAATATGCCGGAACAGAAGTGACTTTAGAGGCAACGCCATCTGTTGTCTCTGTCACAACCATCTTCTTGCCAGCGTAGTCGGTGACAGTCCAAGTCTTGGCAGTAGCGTCGTTGGTTCCTTTCACGAGAGCGTTGGCAACGCTTGCCTCGTTGATTGTCTGAGTGGCACCGGCTTCGAGAGTTACGGTGTACAATTTCTGAGGAGCTACAGTAGCGCCGGCAGAATATACAGTTGCATAGATTTCGGTGCCGTTGACATATTCGTTGCCGTTGGTAGTAACCTTGTTGTCCTTGTAGCCGTATGTAGTGAAGCTGTTGTCAGAAACAGTGGTGATTGTTTCCTGGAGACCGTTTGCCTCGTCGTCAACAACAACGGCGTCGAATGAAATGGCTGTCAATCCAGTGCTTGAGCCGCCGGTAGAACCGTTGGTGTCCGGAGAAATCTTGAAGATGTAAGTGTAGGCATATCCAGACTTCCATTCAGTGTATTCGGCAGGAACGGTTGCAGTGGCACCCTTCACGTTGATAGTCTCATTAGAACCGTCGACAGAAGTGAGCTTGTAGTCGATGCGCAGAGTGATGGCGCTTGCCGCACCTTCCGATGGGAGCACGTTCTGATAGCCGGCGCCGCAGTAAGAAGGTTTCGCTGCATTCTGGCTGAGGTAAGTTGTGCCTTCAGGAATCGTGCCTTCGGCCTGGTTTTTGTAGTTGACAGCGCCGAATTTCTTAAAATTCAATACGCCATTCTCACCTTCAGTTGCAGTGAATTTTACGTGAGCCTTGTTGACGATACCTGTTGTAGGGAAGTACACTGTCAATGTTCCGGAATTGTTGAATTTTCCGATGAGTGTGCCTTCTGGGTTGGCTGTGGTGCTTGTAGCGTCGTAGAACTTCACGTCGCTGATCACATAACCTGGAACAGTCTCGAAGAGAGCCATGCGCACCTTGCTGGCAAGGTGACGGAAACTCATTGATACAGAAGTCGTGTTGTAGTCTTTCTCTTCAACAGTCTTCATGTCGGAAATGTAGCACTCGCTGAGAGTGTTTACGTTGCCGGAGAGAGTGTAGGCGGCAGTGGCGAGTTTGTCTTTGTCGACGTGTGTCGGAGTAGCGTATTCTGACGCCGCACCCTTACCCATTGAGAAAGCTATGAAATCGTAGGATGCGCAAGAGTGGTCCCAATACTTGATGGTCTGTTGCTTTACTCCGCTCTGTGCGAGAGAAGCGGCAGGCTTGGTTCCCTTTACCGTCATGTCCTGATTTACATACTCCCAACCAGCACGGTTTGACTCTGAAGAGAATGCTGGATCGTCTTTGAAGTTCACGTTGTAGTGGTCGAAAGCGTATACTTTGTTGTTGGCTGCGTCTTTCTCGTTGTTTTTGAAACCGACAACGACAAAGTTGTTTTCGAGAAGTTCTGCGGCTGCGTTGCCCTTTGTTGTGGCGCGTGTGATTTTGCCCGTGTCGCCACCGAAGTTGATTGCGGAGGTGGCTCCATTTTGCTCATTTCCCTGAATTTCTCCCAAGAAATCGTCGCTTGAGCAGCTGGCGAGAGCCAATGCCGAAGCGGCTGCGATAAAAAACTTGTTCATAAATTAAAAAATTAAAATAGTTCGTATTGTTTATTATATATTAAATTTATTGTTGATTACATGTCGAATATCCATTCTTTCTCTTCGTAGTCCTCCACCACAGCATCGAAGCCGGAGCCTCCGGACCGGTTGGGGACAGGCACCTTGTCCATGTCGAGCTCCACCGTGATTACCCCTCCCCGGAACAGCCGTCGCGCCTGGTCGGTGACGTCAAACACGAACGTGGAGTCTTTGCCGTTGTAGAACTGCATTTTCACGTCAATATAGTGGCGGTTGTTAAGGTCGGCATCCCTCACTTTCTGCAGCGATTCCAGATATGCTCGCGCGTCAAGCTTGCTCGGGTTTAGTTTTGGGATGCCGAAAGTAAGCACCTTTCCGCCTATCACGTCGACCTTGTCGCCGTTCTTGTCGGCAACGTCCTGCTTCATCCGCATGAAGAAGTTCACGGTGATGGCGTCAGCCCCCGTCACGCCTGTGTTGAGGTTTACGGAGCGTGCCATGCCGCTTAGATTGGCGTTCCCCTCTACGGCTGTCACCTTTCTGCCGTTGTGGTCGTTGTTGCGCAGAATCACTTGTACCAAATAGATGTAGGTCACTGGCTGCAGCTCCATCTCGAGCTGCCGTACCCAGCAGTTGCGGTTCTCGTCGAACGTGAATCCGTCCAGATTCTTGTTTATCTCAATTCCTCCATGGTATCCGGCAAACAGCTCCTCCGGCTGATAGAAGGAGCGCGTGAACTGCGGCGAGTTGTAGAGCGCCGGGTATATTGTCTGTCCGGTGTAAGCCGTGACGTGGTCGTAGGTGGTGTTCTCATCAATGCGCACACTCTGTACCCCGTCGGGAGTGTTGATGTTGTTCCATGCAAGGATGTCCCAAAAACCGAAATCGTATTTGGCTTGGACGTGGTTGCCTACAATCGAGTGCCTGTAAGGGGCATTGTGGGCACCGAACTGGACGTTGCCTGTGAAGTAGCGGCGCACCTCGAAGGCGTCGGGCTCTGTGTAGCCGATAGTGCCGAACATTTCCTCGTCGGTGTTGTCCCATCCGTAGATCCACTCCGCTTGCCAGTCGTATTCGGTGTCGTACTTGAAAATGTAGTTCCATATCACTTTCAAGTCGATGTCGACGGTCGGTATCTCCATATCGATGTCGGCGCCGCCCTGGTGGAGATGGAGCTTAGGCTCGCGCACGCATCCCGTTGCGACAAGGCATAACAATGCAAAACACATGACGACAGCCTTGTTGCAGGCTTTGCGGCTTGCATCAAGGATGATTCGTGATATGAGTTTTGTTATATTGCGCATTGTTGTTATGTTTTGTCTAATAGTTGATTGTTGTTTCTCGGTTTCTGAAACTTACGCCTTTCTTGTTGTTGCGTCTGTAGAGCAGGTCGTAGCTGAGCGTTATCTCCACTCTGGTAGGGCCAAGCCACGAGAAGCGGTGCTGCCTCTTTTGGAAATCCTTGGCATCGCCGTACCACTTGTAGTAATATTGCTCTTTGTCGGTGTCGGGGTCTACGGGGCATTTCCACTGATAGGGGTCGTAGTTGGTGCTGAGATATCCTGCCTGCAGTCCGAACTCCAGCTTCCAATGTCCGGAGCGACCTAACGGGACGACATAGCCTATACCCAAACCAGCGCCCCAGCCTTCGCCTTCCCATCCGCGTTTCTCATCGAAGCAGATGTTGTATAGGTACGCGTGCGCGTATAGACTGAGGTATAAACCTCTGAAAGCCGCGCCTTCTCCCGGTTTGCGTTTGCGGATGTCGCCGCTGCGCAGATAGTAGCGGGTGTGCAGCTGATAGTTTCTGACCTGAAAATATTTATGCTCATCATAGTGCTGCCACCACGGGCAGTCGAAACTTGCACCGTAGGTGAAATGACCATGAAGCGGATAATATTCCAACGCAACGTTTGGAATAGGGCAGAAGCGGTCGTAGCCCGGCATGTAGGCAAAGTCAAACAGCACGTTTGTCTTCACGCTCAGCACCTCGCGACGCGGCAAAGCCGAGGCGGGTGTTGTCGCTGGGATGATGTATGCCGGTGTGATGTCGGCATTTTGGATGCGCAGATGGCAGTCGGCGACAGTTGCCGGAATGGTTGCAGCTATAGGTCGTGGAGCCAGGTCGTTGCTGTCGATGTTGGCAAGCCTTTTGTCAACGACAATTATTCTCACTGCGCGCAGTTTCGGGAAATATTCTTTCAGCAGGTAGCGCCATAGCTTGCCGCCGTCGTGCCGCTTCATAGCCGCCTTAAGACGTTGGGTGTCGTCGGCGTAGAGTGTGATTAAGGAGTCGACATCATGGAATTTGGCGTCGTGTTTCAGCATCATCATGGTGTAGAGCAGGTCGTAGTCCTCAGCCACAACGTCGTATTGGATGTGGTCGGTGCCGATGCCGTAGCTTCGGAGCAGAGCGTCGACCGATGCGCGACGTTGGTTTGCCAGACGACGGTTGTTGTCGTATGGACCTTCTGGAGAAGCGGTGGCACGTCCGAAAACAATACCCCTATCTCCCAGCCTTTGAAGCTCTGGGATAAGCACATCGGTAATCCATTCTCTATCTTGGTCGCTGATGCTGATTCTGTTTACAACAAATTTTATTGGACGCGAATTTTGGATAAAGATGCTGTCGGCGGTTATTCCTTCAGCAGCCATATCCATTGCGAAACCAATAATTAGTGTAATTATCAGTTTGGTATATCTCACTCTTTTTTACCTGTTCTTTTAAACCTTTTTATGCCACAAACACTGATTAAAGTTGGGAAGTATGGTGCTGTGACGTACCTATATTAATTGTTAATGTGTTGATTAAAATATAACCTGCTTTTAATAGCGAATGCAAATTTACAAAGAATACAAATATGGGGGGGGGGAAAATCTAAATATTTTTTTGTTGTTGATGCTGTTATTTTATGTTAACGAAGCTTTGGCTTGGAGATATTCGGCGAAGATGCGGGCTGCGCTCTCCACCTTGGCAGCGCAAGGACGCGACCTGTAGTATTCGGCTGTGCGAGGCGATGCCTCGTAGGTCGACACTGCTTTGTCGTGGCCTTTCAGCCCGAGAATTTCGGCGCAGATGAGCGAGCCGTTTTGCTCGCGCGATTTCTCAAGAAGCTGTTGTACAACCTTGTAGCAAGCCGATTTGCCTTCGCGGTCGGCACCGTCGGTCTGACCGCAGTCGAGTCCCGCAAGCGACACGATGCCCGACACGGCGCCGCACATCATGCGAAGCCTCCCAACGCCGCCGCCGAAACCTGCGGCAATGCGTTTTGCGAGGTCGTCGCTGAGTCCGTAGATGTCGGCGAAAGCCGCCACCACTGATTGGCAGCAGCCATAGCCTTGCATAAAATTGTCGACAGCGCGCTGCACGCGCTCTTCAAGTTCCGGTGATAAGGTAGTATAGTCCATAGTTATGAAAACAGTTCCATTTGCTCTGGAATGTTGGGGTTCGCGTGACTCTTTTCCGGTTCTTTATGATTCTCTATTTCGGGTTCTTCTGGCTCTTCGGCAACGATTGGAATTGCGTTTGTCGGCGGTGTGGGCATCAGCCAGTCGGAATATTCGGTTGTGTAGTCGATGGCAGATATTCCCGACAGCGGAGCCGCATGGTGTTGAGCCTTTTTCTTGGCTTTCTTTTCTGCCTTTTGGATTGAAATCTCGTTTTTTGCTGATTCCAGCTCGTCTTTCAGCGCCACAATCTGTTGGCGGAACTCCTGCTCCTTGTCGGCATAGTGCTTTTTGTTGCGTTCCAATTCCTTTTTCAACTGCTCGTAGACAGAAGAAATCTCGTCTTTCGTGCTGTTGAGGTCGTCGATTTGCAATTGTTTTTGCGACAGCTCATTGTTGAGTTTCTCCACGGTGTCTTCGAGCTTGGCGCGAGTGGCTTCGATTTCAGCCATCTTTGCGGTGTCGCCGGTCTCGTTAAGTTTCTCGTGCAAGGCATAGAGCTCGTCGTTCTGGCTTTGGATTGTGGACCGCATGCTTGCCAACTCATTGTTGCGCACGGCAAGTTCGTTTTGGAGCTTTTCCAGTTCCTCGCTGCTTGTCGCTGGGGCATTTTTCAGCGCTAACTTTTCATCTTCGGCTTCGGCGAGTTTGCGTTTTGTCTCTTCCAGCTCTAAGGTGGCCTGCGAGAGAGCCGTAATGCGTGCCGTCAGCGCTTCTGCTTCGGTTTTGGCGTTGCTTTTTATGGTCTCGAGTTCGGCGTTTAGACGCTCGATTTCCGCCTCCTTCTCGTTTGCGTCGTCGGGTTGTGATGACAATTCGGCAATGCGCGCCTCCTTCTTCGCCACGTCTGCTTTGGCGGCAAGGATTTGAGCCGCCGAGTCGGTGGCCTTGCGTTCGGCGTCGGCTTTGATTTCGGCAATTTCGTTTTGCAGATTCTCGTTTGCCGCGCGCAAGTCATCGTTGTCCTGTCGCAATGCCTGCAGCGCCTCATCGTTGACAGCCGCCACTTTGATTTTGTTCATCAGACTTTTGCATTCCAGCTGATACTGCTCGCGTTCAGCCTCCGCTGAGGCAGCGCGGTTTTCCAATGTCGATATGCGGTCGTTGAGCGTGGTTTTCTGCCTGTCAAGGCTTAGAATGCGGTTTCGCAGCTCTTCGTTTTTCGTCTTGTATTCGTTCATCTGCTTTGAAGCCTCCGACGATTTGTTGGCAAGGTCCATACGGTCTTTTTGCCATTGCTGGCGAGCGGCTTCCTCGGCCTCCTGCTTGATTTGCTGCAGGAAGTCGGTGAGCGTTGATCCGATGAGGCTTCTAACGTAGTTGGCTTGCGCGTCTTTGTCGATGCATTCACGCACGTATTCCGGCAATGACGTGTTGAGCACAGAGGTTACCTTGTCGACCACTTCATCGCTTATGGCGTCTTCAACATCCTTCCGTGAGATTTTAGCCACTTCCGGAACAGGCGGTGGCAATGGCTTTTCGTTTTCTTTTTTGAACGGGTTGATGTAAGACGGCGAGTTTGTCTGCGATGAGTTCTCGTTGCCCATATCTTCTTTGTCGGGAAAACCCAACATTGCTTTTAGGTTGTTTATGATTGACATATGTTCAGTTATCTTCTGTTGTTGGTTTTACAATGATTCCTAATCCCGTCTTGCCGTTTATTCCGATTTGCAGCGGTCGGCTGAAACGCACGGAACGCAAATGGTCGGACTCGTAGACGGCAGGCATGCTGTCGAGATATTCAATGTCGCAGATGTCGCCGTTCTTGTCGTTTATGGTGAAATACCCGACGCCGAACGATGTGAGATTCTGAAAGAAATGCGTGCCCTGGCTTGGCTCTATGCGGTATCCCGGCAGTGCCGTTTCTGCAATCACGCGTGCGGCTGAGATGTGCGCCCATTTCACGGGGATGCCCAGTGCGGGGTCGCTTGAGCCCCATCGTCCGGGACCTATCAGAATATATCCCTTGTCGGCTTCTACGTATGACTTGTTGAGCTTCTCTATCTCGCGTGCCACCATAGGGTTGTTGAACGAGGAGAAGTTCTGCGTCTTGACATACACCACATCGGTGACACCGTCCATCATGCCGTGTCCGAGAGCGCTGGATGTCTTCATGATCAATTGGCTGTCGGATGTATGCATGATTTTCTCATCGAGCATCTCTTTGCGGTCGACAATTGGACGTATCTGCAACCAATATACGTTGCCTTTTGTCTCTCCGTGCTTGTCAATGCATCCGGCAAATTCGATTTCCACCGGACGACGCATCTCTTTTTCTCCTTCGGAAAGCATGAAGTCTACAATCTCAGCAAGTGGGAATGCTTTGTGTTGCAGTACGTTGGCGAATGTAACCACGCGGCGTCCGTTGCCGTATTCGCTGTCGCGAATCACTTGGTCGTAGGGGTCGAAAGTCGACACCATATAGCGCAATGAGCCATTTTTTGCCGCGTCCTGCACACGTATTTTCTTTATGTTGAACCCGTCGTCGACCTTGAATCCGCCTTCAACGTCTTTAAGGTCAAGGGCGTAGAGTTGGGTCTGTGTGTCGCGCAGGGCAAGGTCGAGAGTGCTTGTTTGCAGCACTTTGTCGGGATGTCTTGGCGAAAAACGCAGTGCCAGACCTCCGTCAACGATGTATTTACCGAGTCCTACGGCAATTTCTGCCACTCCGTCCTCGGGCATCTCGTCGTTGATGGGGTAATAGTTGAGCGAGCGGCCCACTCCTGCAAACGATGGGTAGTAGTATCCGTCGTGCTCCGCGCCAGCCACCTCTTGTATGATTATAGCCATCTTTTCTTGGTCGATAAGATTGCTTGTGGCGGTCATGTATGCTTTGCTGTCGGCATAGAACACTGACGCATAGACGCTTTTTATGGCGTCGCCGAGCAGATGCAGCATCTCCTCCTTGTTGTCGAGACGCGGCACCATATATGTGGAGTATATGCCGGCGAAGGGCTGATAATGCGAGTCTTCGAGAAGGCTTGAGCTGCGTATCGCCAACGGCTTGTCGATAACCTCAAACAAGGCAAGAAAGTCGTCTTTAAGCTGCGACGGCAGTTTTGCGTTTATGAAACAGCGCAGAATCTCCTCGTCGGGGGCGTCAGACAGGGCGATGGGATATAGGTTGTTTTCTTCCATGAATTGGTCGAAAATGTCGGTGCAGAGCACCACCGTTCGCGGAATTGACACAGTGACGCCGTCAAAATTGTCGCATATCGGATATTTCTTTATGATAGAGTCGATGAAAGCCAGACCGCGTCCCTTGCCGCCAAGTGAGCCTTGGCCGATGCGGGCGAAATTGGAGTAGTAGTCGAAGCGGTTTTTCTTGAAAATGGCAACGACTCCTTTGTTCTTCATCCTGCGGTATTTCACAATCAGGTTGAAGAAGAATTTCTTTACCTCTGCCGCCTCGCTGATTTCGCGGAAACGATGGGCTTGAATGATTTCGGCGATGGGAAACATCGCGCGCGAATACAGCCACCGCGAGATGTCGTTGCGTGAGGCGTGGTACAGCAGCGACTCGTCTGGAATTTTGAATAGGTTGTCCTGAAACTCTTTCAGGTCGGTTATGCGCATCACTTCCTCTCCGGTCTCGGGGTTGCGTATCACAAAATCACCGAAACCGAAATTGTCGGTGATGATGCGCCCAAGGTCGACAGGAAACTTCTTGGAATTCTTGTCGAGAAACGAGATGCCCATTTCTTTGGCGTAGACTGCATTCTCGGTCTCTGACGATTCCATAATGATGGGGACATAGGGGTCGATTTCCTTTATCTCTTTGGCAAGGCGGATGCCGGCGTGCTTGTCCTTCTCTCCGTCTCTGCTGAACGACACGTCGGTGATTACGCCGAGAATCTCGTTCTTGTACTTGTTGTACAAAGTCATCGCCTCCTCGTATGTGCGTGCCAAAATGACTTTTGGGCGTCCGCGCATACGGAGCATCTGCTCGTGCTCATTGAGCGCTTCGGTTGAGAAAATTAGCGATTGCTTCAGCAGAAACTTGTACAGGTGGGGCAACACTGATGAGTAGAAGCGCACGGAGTCTTCCACAAGCAGTATGGTTTGGATGCCAACTTCAAGAATGTCGTTGTCGCTGTTCATCTTGTCTTCCATCAATTTGATGATAGCAAGAAGCAGGTCGACGTTGCCGAGCCAGCTGAACACATAGTCGACGCCGGAGAAGTCTTCGTTGGCAAGACGCCGCGACACTTCGCGTGAGAATGGAGTCAATACTATAAACGGAATGTCGGGATAGCTTGTCTTGATGTTTTTGGCTTCGCGGAATGTGAGTCCGATGTCGTTGCCAGGCATCGCGATGATTAAATCGAACGACTTGCTTCTTAAAAGATCGTGGGCGTCCTCGTAGCTGCTTGCCTGTGCCACGCGAGGGGGAGAACTCAGATTGAGCGATGTGTACTCAAAATACAGCTGCTCTTCGATGCGTCCGTCTTCCTCCATCATGAAGGCGTCGTAGGGCGAGGCGATGAGAAGCACGTTGTAGATGCGGCGCTGCATCAAATCTTGAAAAGCAGTGTCGCGCAAGTAGAGTTGACTAAGTTTAGCCTCGTTCATTCGTTCTCGTTTTTCTATTCTTGTACAAATTTACGGAAATCTGACGTATTATAAGAATATTTTGCCATGAATGTTTATAAAAATATGTCTGCTCTTAAATATATAATAATGTGTGTAAATAATTGGGGCTTGTTTCTGTCGCAAAAGAAGGAAAACGTAGTGAAAAAAGTTTCAGAAATAAGTGACGGAGAATCAATGTGTTGTGAAAAATGTTGAA
>ERZ791912.353-NODE-353-length-30220-cov-4.156009_pt1 | contig 30220 bp, 47 predicted proteins | sample MGYA00510141_ERZ791912 | MGnify/ENA primary metagenome ERZ791912 (study PRJEB30046, sample SAMN00792082) | human gut metagenome | study: EMG produced TPA metagenomics assembly of the A metagenome-wide association study of gut microbiota in type 2... | reverse complement strand
TTTACATGGTCGCAACCTATGAGGGAGCTCGGCGCGGCGCTCGCCGATAAGAAAGTCAATTACAACAAAAATCCCGTTTTGCTTTGGTGCTTGACGAACACAGGTGTTAAAAAAAGCGGCGTGAACAACATTCAGCCCGTCAAGATTTCCGAAAAGCGCCGTATCGACGGCATGGTATCCCTCCTCAATGCGTGGGTTATCTATGTGCGGGATTACGAGGACTATATGTATTTAGTGGGGTGAAAAAATGGCAAAGAGAGGGCTCTTTCAATCTATTTTCGGAGGCAAGAGCGAGAAAAATAAAGATTTCCACGCATACAAGCTCTTGAGCTCGTGGGAGTCTACTTTCGTACCGTATTCCGGGAATATGTGGGATATTAACACGGTACGCTCCGCCGTGGACGCTTTCGCCCGCAGAGCCTCGACCGCACAGCCGCGCCACGTCCGGCAGTCGGCAGAGACAACGGTTGCGGTAAACGACTATATCGACCGTATTTTACAGTTCCGGCCTAATCCGTACATGACGGCGGCGGACTTCTATTACAAGCTCGCCGCGCAGTACAAGGTATATAACAATGCGATAGCGTACCCGGTTTTCGACGAGTCCGGGCGCTTGACGGCGGTCTATCCCATCAACGCGCAGTATTTCGAGCTCCTCGAGTACATGGGTACGCTCTATTGCCGGTTTACCTTTGCGACCGGCGCAACGTACATTTGCGAGTATTCCCGGATTATCCATGTCCGGCGGCATTTCCTCGAGCACGATATTTTCGGTGACGGAAACAAGCCGCTCGATACCGCGCTCAAGACAGCGAACACGCTCAATCAGAGCATGAGCAAGTTTGCCGAGCTCGTCGCGGTTATCCGGGGTATTTTGAAAGTCTCGAACGCCGTCAAGACGGAGGACTTAAACCGCCGCAGAGACGACTTTATCCGGGACAACCTCCGTATGGAGAACAACGGAGCGGGCGTTATCGTCACGGACGCGAAATACGACTATACGCCTATCACAGACAAGACGACTCCTATCCCGGCGACACAGCTCGCATACGTCAAAGAGGAGATTTACGACTATCTCGGCGTGTCGAAAGAAATCGTCGAGAATACCGCGACTCCGCAACAGGAACAGGCTTTTTATAGCGGCGAAATCGCCCCGTTTTTCCGCCGTCTCTCGCAAGCGTTCTCGAATGTGCTCTTTACCGAGCGGGAGTTCGGGTACGGAAACCGTATCGTCTTTTCCGCGAACTCCGTCCAGTTTGCGACGCTCCCGGAAAAGGTCACGGCGGCAAAGTTCTTGACGGAAATCGGCGCGGCGACGCTCGACCAAATCTTGACTATGTTCGATATGCCGACAATCGGCGGCGAGGAGGGCGCGCGCCGCGTCCAAACGCTGAACATGGTAAACGCAAAGCTCGCAGACAAATACCAGACCGGCGGAAATACTCCGCCGGACGACACTACGCCGCCCGGGGAGCCGACCGGCGGGAAAGAGGAGGGTTAGGCTATGGCTATCAAACAGGGGCGCGAGTATCGCGCTTTGCAGGACTTTAGCCTCGTCCCGAGGGACGAGGGCTCGAAAGAGTATCGGGTACGCGGTACGGCTATCGTATTCAATTCGCCTACGGTGCTATGGGAGTGCGACGGCGTGGAATACAAGGAAATTATCGACCGTCACGCTTTCGACGAGTGCGATATGTCCGACGTGATTTTCAACTACAACCACGGCGGAAAGGTCGTCGCTCGCCTCCGAAACAAAACGCTCGCGCTCAACATCGACGAGCGCGGCGTAAACATCGACGCAGACCTCGGCGGAACGACTGCCGGGCGCGAGCTTTACGAGGAAATCGACGGCGGGTACGTCGATAAAATGTCCTTTTCTTTCACGGTGCGCGAGGCATCCTATGACTCCGTTACCCATACCCGCACTATCACAAAGGTCAAAAAGCTATACGACGTGTCGGCGGTGGACATTCCCGCCTATAATGACACGTCTATTTCGGCTCGGAGCTTTTTCGAGGAGGAGCACTCGAGGGAGCTTGCGGCTTTGGAGCAAGCCCGGAGGCGGAAGAAACTCGTAGCTTTGACATACTAACCGACCACACAACAACTATCATTTTTGGAGGTAAATTATGAACATCGAAAAGAGACGCGCAGAAATCGCCGCCCGCAAAGCTGAAATCCGTAAGCTCATTGAGGGCGACAGCGAGAACAAGCTCAACATGGACGACCTCGAGAAAGAGCTCCGCGAGCTCAACGAGGAGGACGAGAAGCTCGAAAAGAGACAGGCTATCGAGCGTATGCTCAACGGTGGCGCGGCTCCGGCCTCTCCCGCTGGCCTCTCTAATCCCGTTGCTCGCTCCGCAAATCAGCCCGCGCCGGAGAGCACCGAAAAGCTCTATCGCTCCGCATGGCTCAAGACTTTGCAGGGTAAGCCGCTGACCGACGACGAAAAGCGCGCATACTCCACGGCGGCAAACTCCGGCCTCCCCATTATCCCGGAGACGACCGCAAATCAGATCATCAAGAAAATGTACGAGGTCGCGCCGATTTTGCAGAGATGCAAGATTTTCCACGTCCCCGGCAATTTCAAGTTCGCTATCGAGGGTACGAACGACGAGGCCGCGCTCCACACCGAAAACGCCGCCATTACCGCCGCGAGCGACTCCCTCGGCTCCGTCTCTCTGACCGGCTACGAAATCGTGAAGCTCGTCAAAGCCTCCCGCGCTTGCTCCGAGATGGCGCTTTCCGCGTTCGAGAGCTATATCGTCGAGGTTATCGCCGAGGCCGTCGCCCGCCGCATTGAAAAGTACATTTTCACCGGCACGGGTACAAATCAGCCCGGCGGCGTTAAGACTGCCGGTAAGGGCGCGAGCGGCGCGTACACCGACGGCACCGACCAGATTACCGTAGGTAAGACGGCCTCTCTCACCGAGGAGAACGTTATCGCGCTCTACGGCTTGCTCGGCGACGGTTACGAGCGTAACGCCGTTTGGTGCATGAACAAGGCGACGTTCTTCTCCGACTTCTTCCCGCTGATGAACAAGAGCAAGAACAACGTTATCGAGTTCGCAAACGGCAAGTATTACATCATGGGCGCGGAGGTCTACTTTACCGGCTCTCTCGCCGCACATGAGGCGTATCTCGGCGACTTCTCCTATATCATCGGCAACTATTCGCAGGATATTACCGTCGTCCGCTCCGAGCACTCCGGCCTTGCTACGAACAGCATCGACTATCTCGGTGCTTGCGTGTTCGACTCCAAGCCGGTCGCGGGCTTCGGTGCTTTCGTGCATCTCGCAAAGGCGGCGGCTTAATAGGAGGGCTCGAGTATGGCAGTCGGTGACGAATATCTCGCCTCCGTCCGCCATAGCGTGAGACTTTCCTCCACCGTCCACGACGGGGAATTGACCGACCTCATTAACGCCGCTCGAGCCGACCTTGTGCTCGGCGGCGTTCTTGAGGCAAAAGCGAACGACGAAACCGACCCGCTTATCAAAAAGGCGGTGACGACCTACGTCAAGGCGGAGTTTGGGCTCGACAACGAGGACGCGGACAGGCTCCGCGCCTCGTATAAAGAGCAGAGAAACGGCCTCTCGCTATCGGACTCCTATATCGCGGCGGAGGGGGGATAGCTCATGTACTGGCGCGACGTTGTGACGCTCAAAGCCGTTACGGAGGGGCGCGACGCGGACGGTTTTCCGAAAGAGGCAATCACGGAGACGACCGTTTTCGCCGACGTGTCCTCTACCAAGCGGAGCGAGTTCTACGCCGCCCGACAAGCGGGTATCTCGCTCGCGCTGACGGTAAAGCTCCGCGCCGCTGACTATGACGGTCAAGAGCGGCTCTCCTATGAGGGCAAAGAGTACAAGGTCGAGCGCGCATACACGGAGGCGCGGGAATACTACGAGCTTAATTGCTCCGAGTTTAGGGAGGCGAGCGAATGAACGTAAACGCTCTTTTAGTGGGTACGCTCGATAGCCTCCTCCCTACCGCTGACGGCGTGTATAAAGGCGCGGCGACCGAGTATATCGTTTTCAACTATACCGAACTACCGGCGGACTTCGCAGACGACGACGCGGCACATTACCGCTATCTCGTGCAAGTCCACCTATACGCGCCGCTCGAGAAGAATACCCGCACATACCGGCGGGAAATCTCTCGGCGGCTCGTGGCGGCGGGCTTTACCCGCCCGACGGTGACTCCGGCCTCCGATAAAAACGGACAGCATTACGCCTTTGAGTGCGAAATCGCGGGAGGCGTTGACGATGGCTAATCTATCCACGAGCGGGCTCGAGGAGCTCGTCGGCGGCTTCGACGCTATCGCAGAACTCCCGGACGAGGTAGTCCTCGAAATGCTCGTCGCGGAGGCGGAAGTTATCGCCCCGGCGCAGGAGGCCGAGGCGCGCGCTATGCTCTCCGGCGAGTACAGCACCGGCGAGACGGCGCAAAGCATTTCCTACGATAAAAAGCTCAAGAAAACAGCGGACGGGCGAGCAATATACGTTTACCCGAAAGGCACTCGGCGACACGGCAACAAGCGCCGCGCCGCCGAGGTCGCTTTCGTGGACGAGTTCGGAAAACACGGACAGCCCGCCCGCCCATTCATCCAAACAGCAAACGAGAAAGCGGCAGACCGGGCAATCAACGCGGCGGCTCGAGTGTACGACGACTTTCTCAAATCGAAAAACTTTTAGGAGGTTTTATTATGGCACAGTTTGGCGCAAAGCGTCCTATCTTCGCCCCGACGAAAACCACGCCGGACGGCGCGCTCCCTACCTACGATTACGAGAAAGTCGTAACCGTGGGTAAGCTCGTCAAGGCTGACCTCACCGTTACGAACGCATCCGGCGAACTCTACGCCGACGACGCGCTCGCCGAAAAGGTCGATATGTTCGCCTCCGGCTCTCTTGCGCTGGAAACGGACGACAAGACGGACGAGGTACACGCCGCTATTCACGGCGCGACCAAGGATACGCAGTCGAGCGAGGTCACGGACTCCGACGGAGACGTAGCTCCTCGCGGTGGCCTTTGCTATTACAAGGTCATTATTCGCGGCGGAGTCCGCTATTTCAAGGGCGTGTTTCATCCGCTTGTCAAGGCCATTCTCGGCAACGACAGCGCGGCGACAAAGGGCTCCTCTATCACGTTCGGCACGAGCGCGACGACCTTTACCGTGTTCCGTTGCAACTCTGGCGCATGGCGCATCACGAAAGAGTTCACGACGGAAAGCGAGTGTATCGCGTGGTGCGATACCAAGCTCGGCAAAGTGGGAGGCTAATATCAGCACGGACGGGAGGCGAGCGAGAACGGCTCGCCTCCCGCTTTGGTAATTGGAGGGTAAAGGCATGAAAACGGCAAAAGTGACGCTCGCGGACGCGACGTATTACCTCGCATTTGACGGCGAGGCTATGTTTACACTCCGGGACGATTTCGGCGGGACACAACTCGCACTCGAGGCAATAGAGCAGGATACCCGCGAGAGCTTCGCGGCGACGTGTGCTATCGCGGCGGTACTGGCAGAGCGCGGCGAGCTCCTCCGTCGGCGGCTCGGATACGACCCGGGCGCTATCCCGGAAAAGGACGATTTTCTCCTCATGGTGAGGCCGTTTGAAATCGTGACGCTCAAGCGCGCAATTATGACGGCTATCGAGCTCGGCTATGGTCGAGAGGTAACGAGCCCGGCGGACGACGAAATCGACGAGGGCCTCGCGGAACTTAATCAAAAAAAAACAAGATAAGGCGGGCGGAATACTACCGTATCGCCGTTCTTTGCGGAGTCTCCCCGGCGGAGGCTCTTTTTATGGCTCCCGGAGAGGTTTTCGACCTTTGGGAGCTATACCTATCCGCACACGGTAAGAACAGAGGCGAGGAGGGCGTGTAATGGCAAACCGTGAGATAAAAACGAAAGTCGCTATCGACGGCGAAAAAGAATACAAGGAGTCTCTCAAAAACATAAACTCCGCCCTCGGAACGCTTAAATCGGAATTAAAGCTCGTAGAGAGTCAATACGCGGGACAGGCGAACAGCTACGCGGCTTTGAGCGCGAAAGGCGACGTACTCTCCCGTATGTACGACCAACAGAAAGAAAAGGTCAAGGCGGCGGCGGAACAGCTCGAGAAAGCAAAAAAAGCTCAATCGGACTACGCCGAAAAAGTCTCCTCCGCGCAATCCGAGATTTCGCGTTGCGAGGCCGCTCTCGCCGCGCTCGGCGACGAGACGGGCGACACGACCGAGGAGCAAGCCAAGCTCACGGCGGAACTCGAAAAGGCAAAGGGAGAGCTCTCCGCCGCTGAAAAAGGATACGAGTCTACGACTCGCTCCGTCAATTCCTATCAAACACAGGTAAATAACGCCGAGGCGGAGCTTAACAAGCTCGGCTCGGAACTCGATAAAAACGCCTCCTATATGGACGAGGCCGCGAAATCCTCCGACGGGTGCGCCGAGTCAATCGACGAATACGGGAAAGAGGTCAAAAAGGCCGGAGAGGACTCCGAGGAGGCCGGGAAGAAGTTCGACAAGGTAAAGACTGCCGCGACCGCACTCGGAACAGCGGCGGCGGCGGCAACGGCGGCACTCGCGGCGGCGGCAAAAAAGCTCGGAAAAGAGGTTATCAGCGCATACGCTGATTATGAGCAGTTAGTCGGCGGCGTTGAGACGCTCTTTAAGGATAGCTCCGGTAAAGTAATGGAGTATGCGAACGACGCATACAAGACCGCCGGGCTCTCTGCAAACGAGTATATGAAAACCGTGACCGGGTTTTCCGCGAGCCTTATCTCCTCCCTCGGCGGAGACACGGAGAAAGCCGCGAAATATGCGGACATGGCAATTACGGATATGTCCGACAACGCCAACAAAATGGGCTCGGACATGGCCTCCATTCAGGACGCATACTCCGGCTTTGCAAAGCAGAACTATACAATGCTCGATAACCTCAAGCTCGGGTATGGCGGTACGAAAGAGGAAATGCAAAGGCTCCTCGAGGACGCGGAGAAGCTCTCCGGCGTAAAGTACGATATTTCGAGTTATTCGGATATTGTAGACGCAATTCACGTCGTACAAACGGAAATGGGTATCACGGGGACGACCGCAAAAGAGGCGGAGGCGACTATCTCCGGCTCTATCGGGATGCTGAAATCCTCGTTTCAAAACCTCATTACCGGCCTCGGCGACGCAGACGCAGACATAGACAAGCTATGCGATAACGTCGTAAACTCCTTTAATTCCGTCGTCAAGAACATTACGCCGGTCGTTAGAAACCTCGCAAAAACCGTCCCGAACGCATTAGAGGGCATCCTCGACGCTATCGCGCCTCTCCTGCCGGAACTCCTCGAAATGGGAGTCGGGCTCTTTGAGGCGCTCTTGAGCGGGTTTACATCGGTGCTCCCGGAGCTTATGAACACGGCGGCCTCGCTCGTGACAACGCTCGTACAAGGCATTATCGAGGCTTTGCCGCTCGTCGTAGAGGCGGCGGCACAGTTCATTACAACGCTCGTGCAGGGTATCGCGGAGGCACTACCGACGCTCATTCCGGCGGCGGTGGAGACGGTGACGACCATTGTATCGACGCTTATCGAGAATATACCCTTGCTTATCGACGCGGCGCTCCAACTCATGCAGGGGCTCGCGGAGGGCGTTCTCGAGGCTATCCCGGTACTCCTCGAGGCTTTGCCGGAGCTTATCGAGAGCCTCGTAACGACGCTACTCGACGCTATCCCGCAAATTATCGAGACGGGAGTCGAGCTTTTAACCGCCCTTGTGGAAAACCTCCCGGAAATCATTACGACGATATGCGAGGTTTTGCCGCAAATCATCGAGAGCACTATCTCGACGCTCCTCGACCATTTGCCGGAAATCGTAGAGGCGGGCGTAAAGCTCTTGACGGCGCTTATTACCAACCTCCCGCAAATCATTTTGACGATAGTACAGGCGCTCCCGCAAATTATCACGGCGGTAATTAACGCCCTCGTGAACAATATCCCGAAAATCATCGAGACGGGAGTAAAGCTCTTGACTGCCCTCATTACCAACCTCCCGCAGATTATCGCCGAAATCGTCCGCGCTATGCCGCAGATTATTACCGGCATCGTGAGCGCGCTCGGTGAGGGCGTGTCGCAGGTCGCGGAGGTCGGTAAAAACCTCGTCCGGGGCTTGTGGCAAGGCATCCAGTCGCTCGCCGGGTGGCTATGGGATAAAGTGTCCGGGTGGATTTCCTCCATTTGGGACGGCATTACGGACTTTTTCGGCATCCACTCTCCGAGCACAAAAATGGCGTGGGTGTCCGAAATGAACGTCGAGGGCGCAGTCGTCGGCATCGAGAAGAACAAGAGTAAGGCCGTAAAAGCCTATGGAGCTATGGGCGAGGAAATGCTCGCCGAGGTAGACTCCGGGCTCGCGGCGGTAAACGACAAGCTCAAAAGCTCTATCGGGGAAATCGAAACGGGCTTTTCCGCAAAGGCGACCGTCGAGGCCGTCTCCGCATCCGTCCCGGCGGACTTGACCGGGCGCGGCGGCGGTGCGACGACCTCCGGCGGCGGAGATACAAACGTCGTAAATCATTTTCATATCGCGGAGCTCGTCGTCCGTGAGGAGGCGGACGTAAAGAAGATTTCCCGCGAGCTCTACAATATGCAGAAATCGAAATCGCGGAGCAAGGGGGTATCTATGGCGTGAGCATGGGTTTTATTTTCGACAACAAGCATAGCGGGGATATGGGAGTCGTGTTCAAATCCACAGACCGAACACTCCTCCCCGCGAAACGGGTAACGCAATACACGATACCCGGCAAGAGCGGCACATACGACATAGAGGACGGTTACGAAAACCGCGAAATCGTATGCACGGTCGCTTTCGTCGGCGAGGGCTACCATTACGCGGGCGTGAGAACGCGAGCGCGCGCCGTGGCGGAATGGCTCTCCGGCGAGGGCTTGCTCGTATTTGACGACGAGCCCGAAAAGGCGTACTCCGCAAAGGTCGTCGGCGGTATCTCTATTGAGCAAATCGCCGTTACAGGGACGTGCGAGGTACGTTTCTTGTGTAAGCCGTTCGCCGAGTCCTTGCGCTACAATCAGCAGGACGTGAAATCCGTCTCTCTGCCTCACACGGAGGCGGTCAACGTCCGAGGGACGCAGGAAACGGACGGCTTAATCTATATCACGGCGCGCGGTAATATCCAAACGCTGACGATAACACGGCTCAAGGTAAATTAAAAAATTAGGAGGTTTCTACTATGAGCGCATTATCTAACGTCCACGCATCCACTCTCTTGAATACGTCCTTGCGGAGCGGGACGTACTACCTCGCTCTTTTCCTCACCGACCCGACGGCGAGCGGAACGGGTACGGAGGTATCCGGCGGCGGATACGCGAGAAAGATTATCAACTTTAGCGCGCCGTCCCTCGTGTCCGGCAAAGAACAGGTTTCCAACTCCGCGCCCGTTGACTTCGGAACTCTGACGGCAGACCTCGGCACGGTGGCCTATTGGGGCATCTATGACGCGCTGACGGCGGGCAATTTGCTTTGGTACGGCTCCTTTACCCGGAGCAAGAACGTACTCAACGGCGACGCTATCACGGTATCGGCGGGGGCTATCGTTTGCACTTTGGCATAACGAGGAGGCGAGCAAATGTATAACCGCACTCCGTACAATAAGACGACGTACAACCGAACAACGTCCATTGTGTTCGAGTGGCTCGCTACGGCGAACGCGGAGACGGATACCTCGGCGACGCTGAAAATCATTCGATACCTCGACGGCTCGGCGGCGGCGGTCGCTACCGCGTCCGGCGTGTTCGTCCGCGTCCTCCTCCCCTCCGCGCTTGCGGAGGCGGAGGCCGGGAGCGTCGGCGACTATATCCGCACTCTCTTTTTCTCCGCGCTTGCGGAGGCCGTAGCAACGGCGAGCGGTACGGGCGTTTCGACCTACGGCTCCGTCACTATGGTAATTGAGGGCGTGAACATGGTCGCCGGAGACGAGCTTATTATCGACACGGAGCACATGACCGTAACGCTCAACGGCGCGAACATCATCGACCGCGTGAGCGACGATAGCGCATTTTTCAAGCTCCAACCGGGCGAGAACGATATTATCGTCGAGGGCGGCACGACCGCAGACGTTAAAATCTTGTGGAAAGATAGGTGGTTATAATGGCAAAGCCGCAGATTTTCAACCGCGATATGAAGCGGCTCGCCTACCTCGACAACGCGCTCGCCGTGGGTTATGCGCTCGAGACAAATTCACTATGGACGGCGACGTTTACGCTCCCGGCAGACGACCCGAAAAACGCCTATTGTACGCCGCTGAACTTCGTCGAGATTTTCGACGGGGACGAGCGTATCGACCTTTTCCGCATCATCGGGGAGGATTTGGAGCGGAGCGACGGGGCAACTCGATATTACAACTGCGAGCACGTCCTCGCAACGCTCCTCTCCGACGTTCTCTTTCAGTATCATCAATGCGGCGGCTCCGGCGTAAAGACCGCCGACGTTCTCAATTACATTCTCGCCCGGCAGACCCGGCAAAACTGGAAACTCGGGGCTTGCGATTTCAAACGCTATTTTGAATATAATTGGGAAAACTCGACGCTCCTCGCGGCGCTCTTTGCCGTGCCGGAGTGCTTCGATAGTGAATACCTTTGGTCGTGGGATACAACCGTCTACCCGTGGACGCTCTCGCTCACCGTGCCGACGGAGGCGCTCAAAAGCGAAATCCGATACGCAAAGAATATGACAAACATCAAAAAGACGACGGACGCGACCAGTATCGCAAACCGCGTCTATGCGCTCGGATACGGTGAGGGTGTAAACCAACTGACGATAGAGTCGGTGAACGGCGGCGTTCCCTATGTCGAGGACGCTTTAAGTATTGAGCGTTACGGCTTGTGTTCGACTATCCTCGTAGACTCGCGGTATCAAGTGGCGGAAAACCTCAAGGCATACGCCGAGCAGATACTCGCCGGGCTCAAGGAGCCGTATGTGAGCTATGAAATCGGCGCTATCGACCTCCACCGGCTGACCGGCGACAAGTTCTCAAAGTTCCGCCCGGGCGAGGTCGTCCGCGTCGTGGACGAGGCCGACGGAATTAACCTCCGTACCCGCATCGTCCGCGTTGAGAAAGCGGATGCAGAGGGCGACCCGGGAAACGTCACGGTAACGATTGCCAACAAGACGCAGGATATAGCGGGCAGTATTTCCGACTTGCAGAGCCGCGCCCTCATTTCCGAAACATACGCACAGGGCGCGACCAACCAGCAAATCTATAATTTCTCGGATAACGCCGACGCAACGCATCCGGCGAAACTGCAACTCTATATCTCTGACTCGGTGGTACGCATTAACAAAATGCTCCTCAATATCGAGTTCGAGGCGTTCCGGGCGTATGAGAAAGCTATCGGCGGCGGCGGTGGACAAACGACCTCCTCCGGCGGTGGGCAGACGACGAGCTCCGGCGGCGGCTCTACGACCTCCTCCGGCGGCGGGCAAACCTCCGGCGGAACGGCGCTCGAGTCCTCGAACGTGCTCCCGAGCGAGACGAACGGACAGGCCGTGCATAACCACGGTATTTCTCAACACGCCCGCCTTGCAACGACCAGCGACGGGAAAACCGTTGACGGATACGAGACGTTCATTTGGTCGGGAGCACATACGCATCCGTCGCACACGCACAGGATTTCCGCGCATACACACGAGGTCTACGACCACACGCACACGGTAAGGGCGCACACGCATACCGTAAAAGACCATACCCACACAGTAAAAGACCATACCCACGCTATCGAGTTTGGCATCTACGAGGGACAACGCGCCTCGAAAGCGACTATCAAGGTAGACGGCAAAGAGATACCCGCGCCGTCCTCGTATAGCAATATCGACATTGTGAAGTATCTCGCCACGGACTCGAGCGGGAAGATACGCCGTAACTCGTGGCACTCGATAGAGATACTCCCCGATAACATGAGCCGTATCGTGGGCGCGGTATTCGCTCAAACATTTTGCAATTCTCGCGGCGGCGGGGACTACTAAAAGGAGGAAAGAATATGTCCGAATTAGTGACAATGTACCCGGCGCAAGCCAACTCCCCGGAGACTTCGCTCTCCGGCGCGCTGACGGCGGCGGGTACGACCGTAAACGTCGTTGACGGCTCCGTACTGCCGGAGGCTCCGAACTTGCTCACGATTGGAGCGGACGGCTCCACGGCGGAAACGGTGCTTATGACCGCAAAGAGCGGGAACGTGCTCACCGTCACGCGAGCACAGAACGGCACGACAGCCCGGGCATGGTCGGCGGGCGACGTTATCGCCCGATATTTCACGGCGGCAGACCAAACCGCCATGCAGGAGAATATTAAGAAGCTCAACGAGGGAAAGGCCGAGAAACCGTCCTCGCCGACGGCGGGACACTTCGCCGGGCTCGACTCCTCCGGCAATCTGACCGACTCCGGCAAAAAGCCGGGAGATTTTGCCGCCGCGAGCCACACCCACACGGGCAAGGCGGACAAGGTAAGCTCTCCAACGGCGGACGACTTCGCCGCGCTGGACTCCTCCGGCAACCTCAAGGACAGCGGGAAGAAAGCGAGCGACTTCGCCGATAAAGACCACACACACGCGGGCAAGGCTGACAAGGTATCCCACGCCACGGCGGGACACTTTGCCGGGCTCGACTCCTCCGGCAATCTGACAGACAGCGGCAAAAAGCCGGGCGACTTTGCCAACGCCTCCCACGCTCACGCGGGATACGCCGAGGTAAAGATTTTCTCCGGCGTGTCCGTCGCCGCCTCTGCATGGGTGAGCGACAGCACATACGCGGCGTATCCCTATGCCGCCTCTATCGCCTGCCCCGGCGTGACGGCGAGCCACGTCCCCGAGGTCGTGTTCGGTGCGACAGAGGCCGCGAGCGGAAACTTTGCGCCGGTCGCTCTCTCCGGGAGCGGGACGGTCAAAATCTACGCCGCGACAAAGCCGACGGCGGCTATCACGGTGCAGAGCATTACTTGTATTAAGGCGGTGAGTTAAAAATGATTGGTAGAACAAACGCAGTCAGCAAGCCCGGAGTCGAGCTCTCTATCGTGGTATCCGTTACGAGCGGAGCGGCGGTCACGGCGACAAAGGGCTCGAAAACGGTAAACGGAACGGCGGCGGGCGGCTCGTGCGTCCTCTCCTTGCCGGAGGCCGGTACATGGAGTGTAAAGGCCACACTCAACGGGCAAACGTCCGACACGAAAAGCGTCTCCGTCGTCGATAGCTACGCGGTGGCGCTGACGTTCTTTAGCGCGACGATTACCGTCAACGTAGACTCCGGCGCATCCGTTACGCTGAAAAAGGGCGGGACGACTATCGCCACAAAGACGAGCAACGGGACGGCGGTTTTCACCGTCACGGAGACGGGGGCGTACACGGTAACGGCGACAAAGAACGGGCAGACGACGAGCGGCTCCGTCAATGTTGTTTCCGGCACGACCTCCTACTCGCTGACGCTCTCTTTCGTGAGCTCTACGCTCAACAATAACGAGTGGAGCGTTATCAAGTCCGTTTCGGACAAAGGACAGGGCGCGAACTATTGGAGTATCGGCGACCGAAAGGCGGTCACGCTTAACGGCACGGTCGGAAAGCTCTCACTCTCGAATGTCACGACCTACGCTTTCATTATCGGCTTTAACCATAACGCGAGCGTCGAGGGCTCTAACCGTATCCATTTCCAACTTGCAAAGACCGCACTCTCCGGCGGTACGGACGTGTGTTTCTGTGATAATCAATATGGCCCGGATAGCGGATGGTCGTCCCCGGGCGCGGGCTATTTCGTTATGAACGCGAGCAACACGAACTCCGGCGGGTGGAAAAGCTCGCAAATGCGTACAAACATTTGCGGGACGAGCCTCTCGAGCTATTCCGGGACGATTATTGCAGTCATTCCGGCGGCGCTCCGTGCCGTCCTCAAGTCTGTTACCAAGTACACGGACAATACGGCAAACGGCGGCGGCTCGACGGCGAGCTACGTCACGCCGACAACGGATTACTTTTTCCTCCTCTCGGAGTTCGAGGTTTTCGGTAGCATTTCCTACGGAAACACGAACGAGAAGAACAAACAAGCGCAGTACGCCTATTATTCCGCCGGGAATAGCAAAATCAAGTACAAGCACAACGGCACGAGTACCGCCGCTCGTTGGTGGCTCCGTTCTCCGTATGCGAGCGACTCCTACCGTTTCGTGCTTGTGTCCGCCGACGGGACAGTCGACTACTACTACGCGATCTGTTCCCTCGGCTTCGCGCCCGGCTTTTGCGTATAATTCGGAAATCGAGACTTGCGCCCTCAATGGGCGCATAGTCGGCGAGGAGGAAAGAAAATGTCCGTACCAAAATCAAGACGCGGCGAAAGCCCGGCGGAGTATATCAACCTCGCCCGCGAGATTTATGTATTCACATACAACCGCGTCCGAATCCTGCCGAAAAGCTACACCTTTTATTTTTCCTTGCCGCTCTACAACGCGGCGCGAGAGGCTTATCGCATGATAAAGACGGCAAACCTCATTTACGTTGACGAGAAAGCGCCGGAGGAGATACGCCGCCGGAACATCCAGCGGCGGAAAGAGTATTACGAGACGGCACAGGGCTATTATAACTCGATGCTCGACGTGCTCGACCTCGCGTATATGACCGTCAACCATGAGAAGATACCGCCGAACGTCCTCAAAGAGTGGGTAAAGCTCATTACGGACGAGCTCTCGCAAATCTCTAAAATCAAACGGAGCGATAAGGCGCGTGCTTAATCCTCCGCGTGATTAGGTTATATTCCGCATCGCCGCTAATTGGTGGCTCCGTTCTCCGAATGCGAGCAACTCCAACAATTTCGTGAATGTGAACACCGACGGGACAGTCAACAACAACAACGCGAACTATTCCCTCGGCTTCGCGCCCGGATTTTATATCGACACGGGGCAGACCGAATAACTCCTCACGGAGCGAAAGCAGTCCCCATATAAAAGGGGAATATAACCTCTCTGACGGCCTCGCGCCGTCGGACAAACATATACCGCGATACGGTTAGCCGGACGCTCCTTGCATGGGTGCGGAGTGCGTGTTTTCAGTGCTTTCATGGCTCACCGTTACGCATTTTAGACAACACGCCGAGAAAGAAATGTACGAGGTATTTTTATTTTATGAACAGCGCAGAACGACGCGAGGCACGGTATCAGCGCCGCAAGGCCGCACGAATGAAAAAGAAAGCCGCCGCGCTCCGGGAGTACGGAGATTTCGAGACGGTTTTCTCATTCGAGCGGCTCTATGAGAGCTACCGCGCCTCCGTCCGTGGCGTTGGGTGGAAAGCGAGCACACAGCGATACAAAGCCGCCTCGCTTGCCAACGTCACAAAGACACACGAGGAATTGATAGCCGGGAGATACCGCTCCAAGGGCTTTTACGAGTTCGATATTGTGGAGCGGGGAAAGCCGAGGCATATTCGGAGCGTCCATATCTCCGAGCGCGTCGTACAACGGTGCTTATGCGATTACTGCCTCGTGCCGATGCTCTCCCGGTCATTCATTTACGACAACGGAGCGAGCTTGCGCGGCAAAGGGTACGATTTCGCCGTATCCCGGGTGACGCACTTTCTCGCGGAGCATTACAGAAAACACGGACGGGAGGGCTACGTCCTCGTATTCGATTTTTCAAAGTATTTCGATACGGCACAGCATGAGCCCGTTTTTCAAGAGTTCGAGCGGAGCGGCATCGACGACCGCCTCGTCGCGCTCTCGAAATATTTTATTCAGAACTTCGGCGACGTGGGGCTCGGCCTCGGGAGCCAAGTCTCGCAGATTGCCGCGCTCGCCCTGCCGAACAGGATAGACCACTATATCAAGGACGTGCTCGGCATGAAGTATTACGCTCGCTATATGGACGACGGGTGTATCATCAGCGAGTCAAAGGAAAAGCTCGAGATTTGCCTCCGGGAGCTCCGGCGGCTATGCGCCGAGCACGGTATCCGCCTCAATCCGAAAAAGACGCAGATTATCAAGCTCACGCGCGGCTTTACATTCGTCAAGGTGCGCTTTCGGTATGGCGCAAACGGGAAAGTCGTCCGCCGGGCAACGTACAAGGGTATCCGGCACATGAGGAAAAAGCTACGCATTTTCCGGCGTTGGGTGGACTCCGGCAGAATGACGGCGGCGGACGTGGAAACGCCCCTCGTGTCATGGCGGGGACACATGAAAAGATTTCACTCGTACCACATGGAGCAGAGCGTCGAGCGGCTCTATCGTGAATTATTCAAGGGAGGGTAAGCTATGAAATATGTCGTTTATCGGCGCTTTAAGGCCGAGGGCATCGACGGAGCCTTTAACCTCCGATACGGGACGACCGTAACGGAGCGGGACGGCTTTCTCTTTGCCGCTGACGGGCGGAAGATTTGCGCCGCAACGTCTGAAAACGGATGGGAGCATTTCAGACCAAACACGCCGGAGGGCGCGTACCGTCAAAAGATGCTCGACGGCCTCTATCACTATTACGGCAAGCACGAGGGCGCGTCGGACTTCGACCCGGAGAAATGGGCGGGGGCGGAAAATCTGTATTGGAAAAACCTCCTCCGCACGATGAACACGCAGGAACTCGAGGAGTTTTATAAAAAGCGGCTCGGAGAGCTGCCGAAAATGGAGGGATAACGTATGTATGCTATCAAAAGCGGCGGAAAGGTCGTCGGCTACTCCGATACCGTTGTCTATGTCCGCCTACACGAAAACGGGTGCTATGTCCCGTGCGACGAGGCGGAGGCCGGGGGCTTTTGCATCAAGACGGCAATCGACCGCAAGGACGAGGAGACGGGCGAGACGACGACATATCTCGAGGACTTCGTTTACGCTTTCGCCGACGGCGGGCTCCTCGGTATCGAGCCGGTCGGCTCCGTGGAAAATGTGAGTGGTACGCTCATGCTCGCCGAGAACGATAAAGTTCTCGATATTCTGTTAGGGGGTGCGGCGGAATGATTACCGTTGAAAAGGCGAAAAAACTCCGGGCAATCATCGAGCGAGCAGTCGCCGCGCTCGAGCTCGACAACGAGGCCGCGCTTGAGTGCGTCGAGCTTTTCCCGGCATGGGAGAATGGCAAGGCGTACACCGTCGAGACGAGAGTACAGTACGGCGGAAAACTCTATCGTTGTGTGCAAGCGCATACGTCACAAAGCGACTGGACTCCGCCGGTCGCCGCATCCCTTTGGAGCGGCGTAACGGTAGACCCGACAACTGGATATGACGAATGGAAACAGCCGACCGGCGCTCACGACGCATACAAAAAGGGCGACCGTGTTCTCTTTAACGGCTCCGTGTATGAGAGCCTTATCGACGGAAACGCATACTCCCCGACGGCGTACCCGGCGGGGTGGAAGCTCATCGAATGAGCGCGGCGGTCTACACGGTCGAGCTCGACGGAAAAATCATAGCGCGGCGGGAGTCTCTCTTGTGGGTGAGGCTTGACGCTCCCGGCCTCTATGTCGTATGCACGGAGGCGGAGGGCGAGGGCGTTATCGTTGACGGGGAGATTTACCACGTTCGGGGGTGTCCCGTATTGCCGGGAAAGCAGACCGTTAAACTCGATTATTACGAATTATAACGGAGGTTAAAAATGGACTATGTAGGAGCGATTATCGGAGTCCTCGGGACTATCCTCGGCGGCGTGTTAAGCTATGCCGCTTTTCATAGGAACTCGAAAAAGGACAGCGAGGAGGAGGGCAAGTCCTCCGGCACGATGCTAACCGAAATCGGGTACATTAAAGGCGGCATCGACCGTATCGAGCGCAAGCAGGACGCGCAGGACGCGCGCTATATCAGCATGGCGGAGCGTATGTCGGCGGTGGAGAGCTCGGCAAAGTCGGCGCATCATCGTATCGACAGGCTCGAGGGGCGCGAGGCGCGGGAGGACGGATAATGTCCGCCCGCAAAGGCGCGGCGCGGCGGCGGAAGTTCAAAAAATGGGCGCTCGAGGTATGGAGCTTTGCAAAGGGGTATCTCTCCTTTTCAAAGCTCCTCGTTTATGCCGTCCTCTATATCGACTACAAATCGACCATGACGACGCTCGACCTCTGCCGGATTTCCGTAGCCAACAACTACACCGGCTCGCTCCCATATTTGACCGCCCTTATCGCCTTTTTACAGGCCGCGACCGCTACCGTGCTCTCGTTCTCGCTCAACAAGAGCAAGGCCGAGAATACGACCGGCGGAATTACATACGACACGGCAACAAAACGAGATTGCTAAAGGAGGTAGCAAAATGAAAGAAATCATCGTAAAGCGGCTCGGCGCTCTCTTGAGCGTAAAGAGCCTCGTCACGCTCTTGCTCTCCGGGGTATTCGCGTACCTCGCCATTACCGGGCAGACGAGTCAAGAGTTTATGACGGTCTACACGGTCGTTATCGCGTTCTATTTCGGGACGCAGACGCAGAAAATCAGCGACGCGGTAGACAAGACTCTCAAGGGGGAATAATTTATGCTGACGGTCGAGAAGCGGATTATTTCCCGAAACTTCACGCGCGCCGGAGCGGGACGGAAAATCGAATATATCGTTATTCACTATTTCGGCTCGCTCGGAACGGCGGCGGCGGTGGCGAACTACTTCGCCGGAGCCGATAGGCAAGCCTCGGCGCATTACTGTTTAGACGAGGGGAATATCGTTTACCAGTGCGTCGAGGACAACAATATCGCGTGGCATTGTGGCACGTCCGGCGGATACGTTCATCCGAGATGCAGGAACGCGAACAGCATCGGGATTGAAGTCCGCCCGTATAAGCTCGATAAGACGACCGCCGGGAGCGCGGCGGCTCGGGATTGGTATTTCACCGAAAAGACCGTCGATAATCTCGTAGAGTTTACGCGGGCTCTCATGGAGAAATACAATATCCCCGCCGAGAACGTCGTCCGGCATTACGACGTTACGGGGAAATGGTGTCCGCGCCCGTGGATGGGTGACGACATGAACGCCTATTACGGCACGAGCGGAAATGAACAATGGACGAGATTTAAGGCTCGCCTCTCTGGAAACGAGGAGGTTTTCGACATGGATATTAACGAGGCAAGAAAGCAACTGACCTCTTGCGCCGATACCGGCGACACGCCCTCCGCATGGGCGAAAGAGGCGGCGGAATACTGCAAGCGCAAGGGCATTTTCAACGGCGACGGAGCCGGTAATTTCGGATGGCAACAGCCGATTACCCGCGAGGCCGTCGCTTGCATCATCTACCGCGCACTCGAGGCGGCGGGCGCTCTCGGCAATCTTTCCGACGTATAATCGTGCAGAAAAAGCGGGCGGGGCTCTATGGCCTCGCCCGCTTTTTTGTTACGCTTTTAGTGCTTTGCGTGCGTTATTTCTCCTTTAATGCACGTATATAGCTTTTTCGCTCCGATTGCCGCATACTTGAGCACGAGATAAAGGCCGTAGAACAGGCCGTAAAGCATCCATCCGCAAGCCAACACGGAATACCAACAGAAATAGAAACAGCCGACAAGCATCAAAACGAAAAGGAAGTACCAACAATTACGCCGAGTCAGCCGGAGGCCGACTCCGAGCCGGAAACCGCTCATTGACTTTAGGCGTTTCGAGAAGCTGACAAACATAGCTCACCGCCTCCCGCTTTTCGCTTTCAGATACGGCACGAGCCCCCACGCGACCAGCGCGCCGCCGATAACGAGCCCGCACACGAAAGAGGAGATATTCCCTTGTACGGCGAGCGAGACGGCGGCGGCGTTCAAAGCAAAGTGCGCGGCGGAGGGTGTATCTCAAGCGCAGATTATCAAAAAAGCGATAGAGGAGTTCTTGTCGCAGTAACCAAGAGGGGCGGGAAACCGTCCCTCTTTATCCATATACGGAGGGCTTTACGATGGGAGAGCGGACATATAAACAACTGAATTGGACGAGCCGTATCAAGCTCGAGACGATGCTCAAGCACGGACACACGAAAAAGGAAATCGCCGAGGAATTGGGCGTACATATCAGCACCGTTTACCGCGAGCTCAAGCGCGGGACGTATGAGCATCTAAACTCCGATTACACGACCGAGGAGCGGTATAGCCCGGAAATCGCCGAGGCGCGGTATCAAGAGGGACTTTCCGCGAAAGGAGCTCCGCTCAAGATTGGGAAAAACCACGCCGTCGCGCAGTTCATTGAGGACAAAATCGGAAACGAGGATTACTCCCCGGCGGCGGTGTGCGCTCTACTCAAGCAGGAAAAATATAAGCACTTCGGAATAACTTTTTGCCGTGCGACAATTTACAAGTACGTCGAGGACGGCGTTTTTCTCACGCTCACAAATCAAGACCTACCGGGAAAGGGCGACCGCAAGAAGAAGCACAAGACCATACGGAAAAAGCAGTCTCGCGCCTCGAGCGGGACGAGTATCGAGCAGAGGCCGGATTATATCAACGAGCGGCAAGAGCCGGGACATTGGGAAATGGATACCGTCGTCGGAAAGAAGCGGACGAAAGCTCGCCTCCTCGTCCTCTCCGAGCGCGTCACGCGGCGGGAAATCATTATCCGCATTAAGGACGGGCGCGCCGAAACGGTCGTCGCGGCTTTAGACCGCCTCGAGCGCATTTACGGCGCGGCGTTCTATGAGATTTTCAAAACGATAACCGTAGACAACGGCTCCGAGTTCGCGGATGCTGACGGCATCGAGCGGAGCGCCCGCCGCAAGGATGCAAAGCGGACGACGGTCTATTACTGCCATGCGTATAGCGCTTGTGAGCGCGGCACGAACGAGAATATTAACCGCATGATACGGCGGCAGTTCCCGAAAGGGACGGACTTCGACAAGGTGACGGCGGCGGAGGTTAAGCGCGTCGAGACGTGGCTCAATGATTACCCGAGAGAAATACTCGGCTTTATGTCCTCGGCAGAGGCTTTCAAGATAGCGTTTGACCGGGCGGCGTGAACGCTCAAAAAATTATTCTATCTTTTTCGCACGAAATACTTGACATCTGCTGATGTGCGGTTTATTATTATATGCGAAAGAGCTAATAAGCTCCGACGCACTTATTTTTTTACGCAGAAACGGAGGCGAGGCTATGAAATACGAGTGCTTAAAGCTCGAGGAGCGGCGGATTATCGAGGAAATGTACGCAAAGGGCGCAAAGCCGGGCGAGATTGCCGAGCGTGTCGGCAAGTGCCAAGCGACCATATACCGCGAGCTCGAGCGAGGCAAGACCGGGGAAACGGACTCCCGCTTTCGTCAAGGGTATAGCGCGGCGGTAGCGGAGGCTCGAGTAAATCGGTCGTACCGAAATAGAGGCCGTCGGAAAGCGGCACAGTAAAAAAGGAGGTTACTCATACCATGAACGGAAAGACACTAACGGCGGAACAGTGCTCCAAGCTCTCCCTTTATATCCTTATGACGACCAAGACCCGCGAGGGCGAGGCGGCGGCATGGGAAAAGCTCGCAGAGGAAAAGAACGAGGACGGCTCTCCGAAATACGTACACGCCGCCGATAATGCTCGCTTTTGGAGAGAGCTCGACGCAGACCTCCGCGAAATCTTGCGGGAAATCGGAGAGACGATATGAACAACTTTCAGAGAATAACGGCGAGCCCGGAGTCGCTCGCGGATTTCCTCCGCACGATACCGGCGATTGAAACGCCGTGGGACGATGCTTTTCACCGGATTTATTGCTCCTCGTGCGCGGCGGCGGATTGCGACGACTGCCGCCGCCCGGAGCGGGATAGCCCGCTATGGTGGCTCGGCCTCCCGGCGGCGGAGGTAGAGGAATGAACGCCGATTTTTCCCATACTTGCGAGGGATGCGAGCACGTCGTTACGGAGCCGTGGGCGAAAGACATTATCTCCTATCGGTGCTTTGCTCCCGGCAGATGCAAGGGGCGCGTCGTCGGCGTAAAACGCTTTGACCCGTATATCCCGGCATGGTGTCCGAAACTGGAAAGGAGCCGCGAGAATGGATAAAACGGCATTATTGAAGAAAGTACGCGCGCTTGCCGAGCACGGAGTCGGCGGCGAGGCCGAGAACGCCGAAAAGCTCCTTGCTCGCTTGATGAAGAAATACGGCATTTCGGAGGAGGAGCTCGACGAGGAGACTCGCGTCCGCCATGACTTCACATATCACGGCGGGGAGGAAAAGAAAATCCTCCGGCAAGTGGTCTATAAGGTGACGGGCGGATACACCTATGAGCTCGTATATACCGCGAGCGGGCGCAAGGTTAGAACTCAACTCGGCGCGGATTGCACTCCCGCCGAAAAGGTGGAAATCGAGTATCTTTTCGATTTCTATAAAAGGCTTTGGGAGAAAGAAAAGGACGCTTTCCTCGCGGCCTACATTCAAAAGCACCGTATCTTTGCGATACGCGCAGACATAGAACCGCAGGAAATCAGCCGCGAGGAGGCTCTCAAAATGGGGGCTCTCATGCAAGGAATGAGCGACGAAAGTCCGCTCCGAGCTATCGAGGCTTGATGATGGAAATATGCGGGTACAGAGTCCACGGCTCCGGCGACTGCCCGAATTACGAACAAATGCGGGCGACTTTTGTTCGGCGCGGAGACTGGCTTAATTGCGCCGGGTGCTGTCAAATGTGCAAAGAGCGCCGCACTTGCGCGCTCGCTTGTGAAGAAGTCCGACAAATGTCTATTACCGATTTTACAAAGGAGGCCAAACAATGAGTGAAACGAGTTCGAGAGTCCGGCTTATGGCAAACCTACAAGCCGCCGTCGCGGAGGCCGTCTCCGGCACGATGGAGGAACGCGGGCGCGGCTTCGCCTCTGACCGTGAGGCGTGGGCGGAGCTGAAAGAGTGCATCGAGCGCACAAAGCAGATGCACACCGACATTGAGAAAGTCCATAAAGAAATGTGGAGCGCGGTCAAGGACAGAAACGAGGACGCTTTCACCGCTCTCTCGCAGGAGTTCGAGCGGAGTTCCCGTATTCTCGCCGAGGAATGGGCGCAAACGTCCGCCCTCGCAAAAATCGCCGTTATCAGCGAGTCGAATGATTAAGGAGGTCGCACAAATGAAAAAGCTCTATTCAAAGAAACTCGGCGGCGAGGCGTTCGCCCTCGACGCGGCGCAACTGGACACTCTGAAAAAGGCCGGTTATACCGTACCGAGCCCGGAGGAAGTTATCGCGGACGCGGCGGCGGTCAAAATCGAGCCGCCGGAGGGAAAGCGGGCGTATGTCGTCTTTGATTTCAAGACCGGCGCTTTCAAAGTCCGCACGAGGACGCAGACGCTCGCCGAGAGCGAGGTCGGCGGCTTCGTTGGTGAGGTAGTCTCGGCGGCGATTTTATGCGGCTTCGTCGAGCGGGCGGACATGGACAATCCGAAAGCGGATGCTCCGGCGACTCCGACGACGGCCTCCCCGCTCGTGAATATGCTCCGAGACGCTTTCCTCCGCGCGGCGAACAATAAGACGGCTCCGGCGGCGGACAAGCCAACGGAGGCGGCAGAAACGCCGGAGGTCGTAGAATGATTAAGCTCGGCGACCGCATCACGGTAAAGCCCGCGACGTTCGACGTTCCGGGCAAGGATGGCAAGCCGAAAGCAATCCCCGGGACGGTCGTCTACGTTCATCCCGGCGGGCGATATTGCGTCCTCGAGTTTGACGTAGGCAGACGCGAGCCCGTGACTATCCGAGAGAGCTTTCAGCTTATCGACGGGAGGGTAGCAGAATGAAGCACGAGCAATCAGCACCGGCGGGATACCGCCCGCGCTTTGCCGGGACGATGAAATTATACCTCGTCCGTCACAAGGAATACGGCGAGCTCACCGTAAACGGCGTGAACAAATACGAGGCAGTACACGCCGCCGCCCGCAAGTGGGGCGTTCGGTGGACGGCAATCGCCCGGGAGTGCGAGTATGTCGTACTCGCAGAGGATACGCCGGAGGCCGGTAGGCCATGACAAGGCAGGAGCGGCGGAAACGCCGCAGACAGCGCCGCCGGATGCAAGCCGCCCTCCTCGCCTCTCTCCTCTTTACGTTGGTGCTCATAGTGACGCTCCGCATCCGAGAGACAGCGCCGGAGCCGGTCGCGGAGCGGACAAGCGCACTTGCGGCGGAACGGCAAACGCTGACATACATAGCACCGGCAAGGACGGAGGCGGCGGAAGAAACGCCGGAGGAGCTGACGGTAGAGCCGGAGCCCGAGAACAGATACGCGGAGCTCCATTTCAGCGACGAGGACGTTTATATCCTTGCTTGCCTCGTCTACCACGAGGCGCGCGGCGAGAGCTTCGAGGGACAAGTCGCCGTCGTCGAGGTCGTTCTAAACCGTATGCTCTCCGACTATTTCCCGGATACGGTCGAGGAGGTCGTATTTCAGAAATACGGCGACGTATGGCAATTCTCCCCCGCTCCGTACCTCTACTCGGCGGAGCCGGACAAGGAGCAATATCTCGCGGTGCATACCGCCATAGAGGAGCGGGAGCACATTCTTTCAGAGGATACGGTCTATTTTTCGACCGCGCCTTATAACGAGAGCGTCGATATGATTATCGGCAATCACTATTTTTGTAAAATCTTTTGAACGGAGGAAAAGACGATGCAACTCATTACCACAAGGAACAAGGAAATCTCTTTCGTGGAGCTCAAAAAGGCCATTTCGAGCGGGAACGGCCTCGAGCTTATCCGCCCGGGCGACAAGTTCGCTATCGAGCTCAAAAACGGCGAGCTCGTCAACGCCGTTTGCGGCGGATATGTCAACGAAAAGCGCGCCCGCTTCGTCCTCGAGGACTGCCTCGCGGATAAGTGGCGCATGAACGACACGCCGACCAACAAGGGCGGATACCTCAAGAGTGAGGGGCGGAGACACGTCCTCGAGGATATTCTCCCGCTTTTCCCGGACGAGCTCGCGGAGGCGTTCGAGCCTCGTTTCTTGTCCGAGGAAATCGACGGCGAGCGTTACGAGTACGCCGATACGCTATGGATACCCTCCGCGACCGACGTTTTTGGCGCGGATAATTGGTGGAACGAGGAGCCGGACAGCTTTCAGCTTGAGATTTTCAAGCGCGAGCGCGACCGCGTGAAAGAGCGCGTCGGAGATGGGACGTGGCTTTGGTGGCTCCGTTCTCCGCGTGCGAGCTACTCCAGCGCTTTCGTGCTTGTGCTCACCGACGGGACAGTCGACTACAACACCGCGTACTATTCCCTCGGCTTCGCGCCCGGCTTTGACTTGTAAAATTCGGAATTAAAAAGCTCCCCGGCTCAATGCCGGGGAGCAAGCCACAAGGAGGCGGAGAATGGTTAGACGCAGAAAGTCAAACCTCCCGAAATGGCGGTATGAGTTCGATTGCCGGAAATGCGACAACATTCGAGAGGTACACGACCCACACAAGGGCAGAGACGGCGATTACTGTATCCCGTGTATAGAGCGCATGGACAGCCACCGCCCGAGCCCGATACACGCAGACGAAAAAGAGCGCGTCCTCTGTTGCGAGTGCTTTACACCTATCCCGGAGGACGAGGAGGAGAAAAAATGAACTTTCCGAAATTATACGAGTGCGACCCGCAGAAAAATACCGAGTGCAACAAGCGAAATTGTGGAAATCCGTGCAAATACACGACGCGAAAAGAGTTTTCCCGTGAGCCGTCCGAAAAAATGACCCCGGAACTCGCGTTTATGGTGCTGGACGTGACTCGCCGTGAACGTTGCGAGGATACGCCGAGCACTCGGGCGGCGTGTAACGTGGCACGAGGAGCCCTCTATCTGCAAATGAAAGCGAGCCCGTACCCCGACGGCGACGAGAACGTTTTAGCTTGTCAGAACTGTAAAAGCGGAGAATATCTCTACAACGAGGACGGCAATCGAAACAGCTTTTGCGGACAATGCGGAAAGGCTATTGATTGGGGCGAGGAGGCGGACAAATGAGTGAGCTACTCGGGAAAGTCGTTGTAATAACGCAAATGAAAAAAATCCCGACGGCGTGTGCGTATTGCAAATATTACGAAAACATGGGCGGAAACAGAGGATGCGGTAGCGACGGCGCTTGCACGGCTCGCGGGACACTTTATGCGACGCGGGGTATCAGAGTGTCGAAAGAGCGCCTCGATAATTGCCCGCTCCGCATAATTACGGGAGGCAGAGAATGAGACGAAAAAAGAAAAGCCGCCTCGCGGCGGCGGCGGAGTTCCTCGCCGTGCTTATCGTGACAGCGGTCGTTTTCACAAAGGGCTTGAGCGCGGCGCTCGCATGGCGAGGCTATAAGGCCGTCGGCGGCGAGTTTATGCTCTTGCTCCTACCTATTATATATTATGAGGCAAAGCGGATTATCCTCGATTTCGTGGCGGACTTCGTAGAACTTTACCGCCGCGCGGAGGATTGACAATGCAGGACAGAAAAAGAGAAACCGCCGACGCTTTGCAGAACGTCGGCGGGGACTCGTCCCGGAAAAGACGAGCGATTACTCATACCTTTATTATTATAGCACTCTCCGGGACGGTATGCAAGGGCAAAAAATCGAGCGCAAAGCGCGTTTTTACGGGCTCGTATGGAATATTAACAAACCGACCATAGGCGAGCTCTCGTCGGAGGGTATCACATGAAAACAGTTTACAGAGAGAAACGCTATTATTGCGGAGAGTATCTCGACGTATATATCTACCCGACCTATCGGCAAGGCCGGAGCAGAGGCAAGCGGAGCAAACCGACCTCCGCCGCTCAAGCGAAACTCAATCAGCGGCATAGAGAGGAAAAGCTCGTCCGTCTCCTACACGCGAACTTTACGCCGGACGACCTCGAAATCCATTTGACATATCAGCAACAGCCGGAGAGCCCGGAGGAGGCGCAACGCCTTTTACGGAATTATATCCGCCGAGTGCAGAGAGCGCGGAAAAAGCAAGGACTCCCGCCGCTCAAGTACATAGCCGTTACGGAAAAGGGCTCCAAGAATGGGCGCTATCATCATCACGTCACGCTATCCGGCGGAATGGATAGAGACGAGCTTGAAAAGCTATGGGGGCTCGGGTACGCGAACTCCCGCCGTTTGCAGTTCACGGAGAGCGGCCTTGCCGGGCTCGGTCACTATATCGTCAAGAGCCCGCTCTATGCTCGAGCATGGAACGCCTCGAAAAACCTTATCGACCCGGAGCCGAAAACACGGGACGGGCGTATCTCCGGCAAGCGCGCCGAGGAGCTCGCCCGCGACACGACCAACAACGCCGAGTATGAAAGGCTCTATCCGGGCTATTTCCTCGCGGATGCTGGCGCATGGCACAACGACGTAAACGGAGGAAAGTATATCGTCGCCCGCTTTTATCGGCGGGACGGTGTATTTATAAAACCGAAACGGAGGAAACGAAAATGACAGTAAACGAATTTGCGAAAGAAGTCCACGAAAACGCGGTCGCGCATGGATGGTGGGAGACGGCTCGGAGCTTTCCCGAGGTCGCCGCGCTCATTCATTCGGAAGTGTCGGAGGCGCTCGAGGAGTGGCGCGACGGCAATCCGGCTATTTACGGGTGCTGTGGTATCCCGGGCGCGGTGTGCGAGTTCGAGGGCGCTTGCGACAAGGACGAGAAAACCGGCACTTGTAAGCCGGAGGGAGTCGCCGTCGAGCTTTGCGACGCGATTATCCGCATCCTCGATTACCTCGCCTATATGGGCGTGGACGTTGAGGCCGTGCTCATGGCAAAACATGAGTACAACAAGGGACGCGAATACCGCCACGGAGGGAAACGCGCCTAAACCACGATAACGCACGAGGAGGGCGAGCTAATGATTAACTATTTCGAGGCGGCGGAGAAAACTCTCCGCGCTCGCGGCTTGCTCGAGACGGCTTTAGGCAATCTCGAGCGGAAAAAGGAGCGCATTTTACGATACGGCGCGCCGTCGGAGTATCCGTCGGCGGATATGTCCAAACCGTACACGGGTGCGAAATCTGTAAACGACGCGCTCGCGGACTGCCTCGAGCTCGCCGAGGTTATGCGGGAAATCCAAGTTACCCGGGATAAGGTCGAGGAAATCGACGACGTGCTCGCGCAGATGGACGAGGACGACGCGCGTATCCTCCGGCTTTGGTACATCGAGCGCAAGAGCAAGGACGAAATCACGGAGGCCGTATGCTATTCGTCCACGTCGAGCCTCTACGACCTCCGTAACAAGGCGCTCGTGCGCTTCGCTCTCCTCTACTTCGGCGCGGGAGCTATGCCGTCTATGTGAGGCGCTTTCTAACTTATTCTCATGTATCGAAAAAAATCCGTATGGAAATTTGCTTTTTGCCCGTGCTATGCTTTAGGCGTAAAGAGAGGTCGAGGGAAACCTCGCCGCCGTGCGCCCTACATGGTCGAGCCCTTGCGCTTATGCGTGAGGACGCTTGAGGCCGTGCGGGGCGTTCTCTTTACCCATTCGGAGGCGGAGAACATGAGAGAGTTTGCAAAAACATTTTACGAGTCTCCGGCATGGAGGCGAACGCGAGCGTATATTCTCAAGCGCGACGCGGGGCTATGCGTCCATTGTGGCGAGCCCGGCGTTATCGTGCATCACAAGATAGAACTCACGCCGAGGAACATCGACGACCCGGCAATCGCGCTCGGCGAGGATAACCTCGAGACAGTTTGCCGGACGTGTCACGCATTGATACACGAGGGAACGCCGCCGCTTGCCGACGGCCTCGCTTTCGATGCAGACGGAAATATTATCACAGCGCCACATACCCCCCCGGGGTGCGCCGAAATAGATACCCGGTAAGTAACCGCGCCTCAATCCTCGGAAGAACCGACCCGGGCGCGCACATGAGGGGGGGGTAAAACCGGGGCGGAGGGAGGTTTACTCATTATATGGCGGCAAATAAAAAAAGCTACGACGAGCTCTCGGTTTCTGAAAAAATCGAGGCGAAAAAGAAGAAAATTAAACGACTTTTCAAAGAAATGCCTCCCGAAAAGCGGCAGTTTGCCGAGGGACTTATCAATCAATTCGCCGTGACCTCCGTCACGCTGGAACGCCTCGCCGACGAAATCAACAACGGCGACTTGATAGAGGATTTCGTACAGGGGGCGCAAAAGCTCCGCCGGGAGTCCCCGGCTCTCCGTGCCTACAACACGACGATAAAATCCTTTTCCGCTCTCACAAACCAACTCGTCGCGTTGCTCCCGGAGAAAGAAAAGAAATCGGCGGGTGACGAGCTTATGAGCTTTATCACAAAGCCCGCCGCCCGGTCGGGCAAGTAGTGAACTACGTCCGGGAATATTGGGAGCGGATTTCCTCCGGCGAAATCGTCACGAGCCGACGGGTAAAAGCCGTGTACGGTCGCCTCGTGGCGGAAATGGACGCGGCGGACGAGAGCTCGCCGTATTACTTCGACGAGGCCGTCGGCGAGAGGCCGATTACTTTCGTCGAGCGGTTTTGCAAGCAGTCTCAAGGAACGCTCGGCGAGTCTCTGACGCTCGAGCTTTTCCAAAAAGCATTTATACAACTCCTTTTCGGGTGGCTCGAGAGGGCGACGGGATACCGGCGCTTTCGAGAGACACTCTTTCTTGTAGGGCGAAAGAACGGCAAGAGTACGCTCCTCGCGGCTCTCGCGCTCTATATGCTCGTCGCAGACTACGAGGGCGCGGCGGAGATTTACTCCGTAGCGACCAAGAAAGACCAAGCGAAAAAGACGCTCACAGAGGCCGTGAACATGGTGAAGCAGAGCCCCGAGCTCTCCGCCATTCTCAAAAAGCGCCGCAACGACATTTACTTTCCGGCGACGGCCTCCAAGTTCGAGGCGTTGGCCTCGGACTCGAATACCCTCGACGGCCTCAACTCTCACGCCGTCATTATCGACGAGCTCCACGCTATCCGCGACCGCAATCTCTACGAGGTTATGAAGCAATCGACCTCGAGCCGCCGACAGCCTCTCGTGATTATGATTACCACGTCCGGCACGGTGCGCGAGTCTGTTTTCGATAACCTTTACGGCTACGCTTGCGAGGTCGCCGACGGGCAGACTCCCGACGAGCGTTTCCTCCCCGTCCTCTACGAGCTCGACAAGCGCGAGGAGTGGACAGACCCGACGGCATGGATAAAGGCAAATCCCGGCCTCGGGACGATAAAGCAATATACCACGCTCGCCGACTTCGTAGAGCGAGCAAAGAAAAATCCCGAGGACTTGCCCGGCGTTCTCTGCAAGGACTTTAACGTAAAGGCGACCGGCGCGGCCTCGTGGCTCTCCTATGAGGACGCAGTAAACGAGGCGACATTCAAGCCGGAGGAGGTCTATAACACCTACGCTATCGGCGGGTGCGACCTCTCCGCGACGACTGACCTAACGTGCGCGACGCT
>ERZ791912.346-NODE-346-length-30557-cov-8.336044_pt1 | contig 30557 bp, 28 predicted proteins | sample MGYA00510141_ERZ791912 | MGnify/ENA primary metagenome ERZ791912 (study PRJEB30046, sample SAMN00792082) | human gut metagenome | study: EMG produced TPA metagenomics assembly of the A metagenome-wide association study of gut microbiota in type 2... | reverse complement strand
GAAGCAGAACTAAGCGCTGATTTTCATTTAAATCGGTAACAAACCCCCCCGCTGCCAGTCGGCAGCGGGGGGATTTTTGCGTTTCTCTTCAGGGATGCTTGTGCTGATTTGCGCCCGAGAGCAGCAGCACTGTGCGGTACAGCCGCAGCTTGAGCAGCAGCAGCTTGACCCGGTCGTTCCGGCTTTGCATGACGTACAGCGGGGTGCTGCGCACTGCTGTGTGCACGCGGGGCTTTTGCAGGGTGCTGTGCAGCCATGCGGTCTGCTCTGCAAGGGAAAGCGGACTGCTGCCAAGGTTCTTGACACCCATCATCAGATCGCGGACGGTGCAGTAGCTCGCCTTTGCGCGGTGCATGGGGCTGTCCTGTAAGCCCCACGCGGCAACGGTGTCCCACACTGCATCGCTGAGATAAAAGTTATCCTCCAGCCGTTCCGGGTGGTAGCGGTTGGACAGGCTGCCCCGCCGGGCAGCGGTGTAGTGGTACAGCGGCTTTTCCAGCACCACCAGACAGCCGGGATTTTGACGATAAAAGGCTACAAAGAACAGCCCGTCCTCCCCCAGCTGATGGCAGGGAAAGCGCAGATGGTGCTGTTCCAGAAACGCCCGGCGGAACAGCTTATTGGTGACCAGATACGAGGACGCCGTGTCGTCGAAATGTTCCTTGAAGGGCGCGCCCCGGTACACGCCGGAGAGGGTGCTGCCGCTGGTCTGCGTGTGCAGCAGCCGGTCATTTTCATCATAGCTGTCCAGATACAGCCCAAACTCCACGCAGTCCGCATCAGCATTCCGGGCGGCATGATACAGCACTTCTGCCGCATCCGGCTCTACCCAGTCATCCGGATCCAGAAAGAAGATATACTCGCCCCGGGCTGCATCCAGACCCGCGTTGCGGGCAGTGGCTACGCCGCCGTTGGGCTGGTCGATGAAGCGAAAGCGCGCATCCTCGGCAGCAGCCTGTGCACACAGCGCGGCGCTGCCGTCCTTGGAGCCATCGTTGATGAGAATGGCCTCGAAGTCGGTCAAAGTCTGCGCCCGCAGTGAGCGCAGCGCCCGGGGCAGCAGGCGCTCCATATTATAAACAGGCACTATAAACGAGATACAGGGCATTGTTTTCACTCCTTGCCGTCACACTTCCTTCATCAGAATATGGATGCGGTCCCGCATCTCTTGTCGACTATCCGGCATCCACATCTTGGGCTTCGGGGGCTTTTTGCGCTCCATTGTATAGGCAAGCGTCACCAGTCGAAGCGCCATTGTGCTCCAGAAATAAAAGGCGGTATTATCGGTCAGGTAGGTCACCGTCATATAGCCTAGCTCGGACAGATACAGCAACGTGGTCTCTTGGTCTGCATAGCGCTGCCAGAACAGCGGAGTCAGAACATACTGGATGCTGGACCAGAGCAGAAAACCCGGAAAGCCTACCTCTACAAAGACCTTCAGGATGTCGTTGTGGAAGGGGTAAGGCTGGTTGATGAGCCCGTCATTATACCACTGGGCGATGATGGTGTCCACATATTCAAAACCGCGGCCGATATAGGTGATAGAAAATTCATAGTAGGGGTTCGCCATGCTCCACAGATAGTCCCGACCCATCATGTCAATGCCAAAACTGTTCAGCAACCTTGAAATAACACCGTAGCGCACACAGTAGAGGAATGCCAGAAAAAACAGGATGCAGCAGACGCCCACTGCCGGGTAAAACCAGCCGGGGACTTTGCGCTTGCGGAGAAGCAGAGCGATCAGGACGAACAGAACCACCGCCGGGATGGCGATGCGCTTCATACCGACCAGAAAAAACCAGCAGCAGAGCAGCAGATACAGCCAGCGCTTGCGCTTTTCCTGCCGGGTAGTACGAGGAGCAAAAACGGCGTAGTACAAGATCATCTGCCCGAACACAAAGGTCAGGTCGTGAATCTCCAGCTGCAGCGCATAGCCATCCGCATCACCGAAGGTGATCAGACAGGTAACGAGAGACTGGATGCTGGCTGCAAAACCGTAGCCAGGAATGCTCAGCAGCATGATGGCCGTGTTGGCAATGCAGATACTGATGGTAAACAGCTCGATGGCTTTTTCCCGGAACAGATAGACCAGCGCCACGGCAGTGAGGATGGCAATACTCTGGAACACGATCTTGGAGCAGCTTCGGATCATGGAAGACACTGCGGCAAAGCTTTCGATCCAGATGACCATCGACCAGAAAAACAGCGCCGCCATCAGGGACATATAAAGCAGGGTAGGCTTCCATAACTCCCGGAGACGCTTTTCGTCCGGGTAAAACAGGGTGTACAGCATTGCCAGCCCGATCACCCCCAGAGAGATGGCTTTGGGAAGGCCGCCCACTGCGCTGTTGATTGGTTTCCACTCTCCCAGCCCGGCACCGGCCAAAAAGACCACGCAACCGATGGTCAGCAGTTTTTGCCACAGCGGGCTGTCCTTATAAAATAAAGAGGCCGGAGTTTTCCGGCTGTAATCCTTTTTGGTCAGGATCTGATCCAATGTGCGCATGAAAAGGGCTCTCCTTTTATTGTGGGTGTTCCCGCAGCCGCCGGGGGGTTACGCCTGCCCTCCCAGTTGCAGGTACTGCTGCTGTAAGCGGGCGGCGGCGATGTTGATATCGTAGCCCGCCTGTCGGATCAGTTCTGCACCAGCAGAGCGGTCACAGGGCTGGTGGAGCATCCGCTGCAAGCCTGCTGCCCAGTCTGCATTGCTGGCGGAAAGCGGGATCTGGATGGCATGGGAAGAAAGCAGCACCTCCGCCGGCACTGCGTCCGAAAATACGCACCCCAGCCCAGCGGCTTGCGCCTCGATCCCCACCACCGGCAGACCCTCAAAGCGGGAGGGCATGACGAAGAGATCCATCATCTGGTACCAGTCGGTCACATTGCTTTGCAACCCGGCAAACAGGATATGGTCTGTGATGCCCAGTTCCTGCGCCTGTGCACGGACAGCCTGCTCCAGCCTGCCGGTGCCGATGAGCACCAGCATCGCCCGGGGCTCCAGCTGCAAAAAGGCGGCAAAGATCTCCAATAGACGCTCGTGGTTCTTGCGGACATCAAAGCGGCCTACATGACCCAGCACCACCCGGTCCTCCAGCCCGTAGCGCGCCCGCATTTCGGCGCGGACGGCGGGGGAGAAGCGGAAGGTCTCCGGCTCGATGGCGTTGGGAATGATCTGTCCCCGGCGCTCCCAGTCCGCTTTGCCAAAGTAGTAGATGCCCGCATCCCGGCCGCAGGCCCACAGGTGGGTGGCGGCGCCGGGCAGCAGCTGCTTACAGAACATCTTCAGCGGCCACTTGTAGTCCCGGACGATCCAGATATTATGGGCGTGGGCAATGCGCACTTGCAGCCCGGCCTTCTCCGCACCCTTCAGGGCATAAAGCCCCATCGCCTCGTTGTGGGCGTGCAGGATGCGGATGCGGGGGTCTGCGGCCACGGTCTGCTGCACAAAGCGCAGATACGCCGGGTAGTGCAGCGGGTTTAATCCCGGACTCTGGTAGATGTGCCCGCCCAGACGGCGGATCTCGTCGTCGTAATCGCCGGGCTTTTGCTTGTTGACGATAAAATCAAACTGGACCTTTTCGCGGTCGATATGCCGGTAGTAGTTCATCAGCATGGTCTCGATCCCGCCGCGGTCCATATTGCTGACCGAATGCAGCACTCGTATCATGGGCACTCCTTACATTATAACAACTGAAATCTTCTGCCGTAGCGGCACCACAGCCCAAAGTCCTGCTGCCGCAGCGCCCGGGCACCCCAGCGGGCACGGCGGGGCAGTGCGCCCTCTTGCGGCAGCGCCTTTGCGTACAAAGCACAGCACAGCCGGAAAACAGCCTGCTGCGTTTCCGGCGGCAGGCCGGATACAGTGGCATAGCAGAAAGCCGAAAGCTGCAACGTCAGGCTGCAGCGGTACAGCGCATCGTGGGGCAAGCCCAGCGCAGCATCCTGCACTGCCAGCTGCTCCATGATCCAGTAGCTCTGCACGGCGGCAGGACGGTGCTGGCTTGTGGCGGTAAGCCCCTTGGGGTTTTTGCGCCACAGATAGACCACCTCGGGCACAGAGGCCACGCTCTTTGCCAGCCGGAATACCAGAAAATGGATGATGGCATCCTCAAAGCAGGTATAGTAAGCCGGAAAGCGCACCTGTGCAAACAGTTCCCGCCGGTACACCTTGCCCCATGGCATCCCGGGCAGCTCGAACCGCTCCGGCGCGGCGGCACCAGTGTAGACTGCCGCCGGGTAGCGCTGCACCGGGCCACGGGTGCCGTCGGTGTACAGGTACTGCCAGCCGCCTTGCACCACATCGGCGTCAAGGCGCTGTGCGGCCTCCAGCAGGGTGCGGATGGCACCGGGCAATAACAGATCGTCGCTGTCCACGAACATCAGCCAGCGGCCCACGGCGTGGCGCAGTCCCTCGTTGCGGGCAGGTCTCTTCTGCTGCAGGTTTCGGGCACAGGGCTGCCAGCGCCCGCCAGCAGACGGCTGCGGGTGTGGCAGTGGATCAGCTGGTAAGCGCGTTGGTTCTGGATCATGCTTCACCACGCTCCATTCCGGCAAAGACAGCGCCGCCCTCTCCTGCGATCAGGGACATCTTTTTCTGTGCGCAGCGCACAAGGTCGCGCACATGGTAGAGCTCCTCCTCCGAGGTGGTGGCCCATGCGGCGGTGAACAGGATGGGGTACTCCGGGTTGAGCTTATTGTACTCGTCCACCTGACTTTGCAGGATGCGGATCATGACCTCTGCCTTCCGGGTGCTGCATTCATCAAAGAAGGCAAGGAACTTGCCCGCGCCGTTGTAGCCCACCGTGCCGTCGGTATCGCCCATCAGCTGCAAAAGACCGGAAAAATCCTTCAGGATGCCGTCACCCACATGGTAGCCGAAGCGGCGGCTCATCTCGGTCAGGTTGTCCAGCTGCAAAGCAAAGCAGGTATAGTCCTCCGGCAGAATGCGGTCGGCCATGCCGGAGATATACACGTTGAGCTTTTCGCGGTTGGGCAGACCGGTCTTTTTGTCCACATACAGCAGATAATCCACCGCATCCGAGATGCGGCCCAGCAGAATTGCGCCGCAGCAGCCGATGACAAAGAACAGCACCAGCGCAAGCATCAGATACAGCTTGACATTGATGGCGGCAGCCACCTGCACCGAGCTGATCATCTTCAGATAATCCGCGCTGATGTACAGGTTCAGCTCCTTGCTGCTGGTATTGATGATCTCGTAGTAGCTTTTCAGCTGCGCCTCGTAGTCGTTGATCATGCTTTCCATCTTGGCGTGCTGTTCGCTTGTACCGCCAAAATCCACGTTGCGGAAACTTTGCAGGATCTCCTCCTGAAACTGCCGGTCGATCTGGCTGGCAGCCACCTGCTGTTCCAGCGAGACCAGTTTCAGCACCAGACCGTCGTAGGTGGTCTGTGCCTTATCGCCAGCACCTTCCAGCTCGATGTTATTCAGGATATAGTCCGAGGACACCACCTCGCCCCGGTCAGTAAAGTAGTTTTGCAGCAGATCGGCGTTCTTGTACACATACTGGTCGGTCAGGCTCCACAGACTGTCCCGCTGCTCGGTGGTGATCTGTTCGTTCTGCTTTGCAGTTTCGATGGTGTTGGCCAGATATTCCTGCAGCACCGTGCCGTCCCGCACCTGCGGGCCGTTGAGCACATAGGCGTACAGCGCCGGGATGGTGTATTTTTTGAAGTCGGAATAGATATCGCACAGGTCTGCATAGGTGTAGCCGGTGCGGGAGGAGCGAAAATTCGGGTAGTGCTCCCGCTTGCTCAGCAGATAGTCCTGCATCTCGTTGGTATCGTTTTCCAGAATGCGGATGCACTCGTAGTAGTCGTAGCCGTTGTCCAGCAGACCGGACGAGGGGTTGAGCGAGAGTTTCTGCTCCACATATTTTTCCGTATAATAGGTGCAGTAGCTCTGGATGATGGCATCCAGCATATTGCGGGCATAACCCGCGCCCTGCTCTCCATCCACCACAAGGCTCACCTTGTAGGTATCCGGGAAATAGGTCACCTCTTCGCCCTTTTGCAGCAGTGCCTCGTTGATGGTCTCCTGATCTTCCGAGATCACCGGGGTCACCGAGATGTTGGAACGGATGGTGCTCAGCCGCCCGGAAGCACCCAGTGCATCCATGGCCTGCGAGATGACGGTGGAGGAGTAGATCTCGTTGACGTCCAGCTCGCTGCCGTCCGGGGTGTAGCCGTCCGAGATGCCGTCGTTGGTATAGCGGATAATGACCGATGCAGTGTACTTCTGCCGACCGTCTGCATACAGGTAGATGGCGGCCGCACCTGCCAGCGACACCAGAAAGATCAGCAGGCTGAAACGCTTCAGATAGCGCAGGATCTCAAACTTTTTCATCTGCGGTGCCTTGCCTTTCTGCGTTTACGTTCGTGGAGCAGCCATGCGCTGCCCAGCATCACGGCAACGGACTCCATCAGGGTCTTTTTCAGGCTCAGGCGCTGCAGGAAGGAGGCCGAGCCGTAGGTAAAGGTAATATAGTTCTGGGATTTGTACTTGATATACGCCTTGTCCAGTACAAACAGCTGCTCCGAGATCTCGTTGATGGCGGTCTCCAGCTTGTTCACCATGGCCTGCGCCTCGGCCAGACGCGGCTGGCCGGCATCCAGCTCCCGGATCTTCTGGATCACATAATTCGTGCTCACAATCTCGGACTGGTAGTCGGTGGCATCGGCCAGAGAAGCGTCTGCCGCCCGCGCCAGCGCATCCATGGCGGTCTTGGTGCGGGACATATAGTACTCGCTTGCTTCATCCACGGTGGGGATCATCATGATGGAGGTCATGGATTTTTCGTAGATGGAAATGCCCTTTTTGTCGGCGTCATAGTAAGCCTGCTGGGTGCGCATGTCAATATCGTCGATCTTGTTCTTGTATTCCAGAATGCTGGTCAGCATGGCCGGGTCGCGGGCAACGCCGCCCTCAATGACAAAGGCCATGGCGTTGGGCAGGTCGTAATCCACCAGATTGTTGATCATTTTGCCCAGTGTGGTAAAGTTGTTGGTGGAAGGGTCGGGGTTTGTATCGTCCGTAAAGCTTTTGTTTTCCCCCAGACGGGCGTTCAGATAGCGGTTCAGCGCGGCGGCGCGCACCTCCAGCTCGTTCAGTCGCAGGTAAGGCTCGCACGCGGTGGTCACTTCCAGCTTTTCCTTGAGGATGCTCTGGTTATCGCAGTAGTTGCTCAGAAAGATCTCCCGGTAGGATTCGCACACGCTCTGCAAAAGATCTGTGGGCTTGCGGTTGCCCAGGTTCAGCTTGCGGGTGTTGATGGAGAGATAGTAGTTGGTGCTGATATACTCGCTGCCGTTGGCGCTGCCGGTGCCGTCCGGGCTCAGGTAAAGGCACTCTGCCAGCTGGGAGGCAGTCAGGCTGTCCTGCAGGCCCACCCGCCGGATGGCGCGCTCCATCACCTCGTCCGACACGATCTCGTAGGCGTTGAAGCGGGTCTTGTTGGGGTTCAAGCCCAGCGAAGCCTCGGAGTAATTGAAGGAGATGCTGGCAGTGGCGCTGTCCGCACTTTTGAAATAGTGAACCAGCCCGAACAGACAGCACAAGGTCAGCAGGCAGAGAAACAGGCGGTATTTATTTGTCCAGATATGACGCAGCGCCTGTTTGATTTTTTCTTTGATGTCATCCATGGCATTCTACCCTTTTGCAGCGGCCTGCACGCGCAGCGCAGGTTGCTTAGTCGATGTCAATGACCGAAAGCTCCGGCACATTGTTGATGCGGGGCGCCCGGCTGGAATCGCCCAGTCCCCGGCTTACAATGAGGGTGGCGTTGTTGGCAAGCGTATAGCTGCCTCCGGCATAGTCGGGCAGAAAGCCCTCCTCGGCGGTATAAAGCGGACCGATCTTCGGCAGACGCACGATGCCGCCGTGGGTGTGCCCGGCAAGACCCAGCTCAAAGGAATAATTTTCCAGATGCTCGGGAAAGTAGGTGGGCACATGCGCCAGACAGATGCGCAGATCGTAGTCTGTCTGCGGCTCCACGCTGTCCATAAAGGTGCTGGCACCGTAGTTGGAAAAATCCGCCGGGCTGCCCTCCACGCCCAGAATGCTGATGACATTGTCGTGGACGGTATAGCGCGCCTCTTCATTGCGCAGGACGGTCACCCCGGCGGCGGTGAACTTTTCCACCAGTTCCCGGTCGTTGTCCAGAAAATACAGCTCGTCCTCGTGGTTGCCCAGCACTCCGCATACCGGGGCAATCTCGCTCAGCTGACGGAACAGGGAAAGCATATTATCATAGTCGGTGCCTTCGCCGTAGGTCACAAAGTCGCCGCCCAGCAGGATCAGATCCGGGGCAAGGCTGCGGACATCCTGCACCAGCTCACAGTTATCTGCTCCGTATTCCCGCAGATGCAGATCGGTCAGAAAAACGACCCGGCAGCTCTGGGTCAGCTTGCGGGAATGAATCTGATAGAACTCTGCCGTATAGTGGGTGCGGTTATAGCAGATATTCTGCCACAGCGCCCCGCCCAGCAGGGCGAGCAGGGCAACAAGAACCAGCAGCGTCAGCAGCACCTGCTTCCAGAGGGGCGTTGCCCTCTGTGCGCCGCCACTGTGTGTATGTCTGCTGTTTTGCGCTGCGCCTTTTCCGTGTTTTGCTTTGATAAAGGCCACATCCTTTCTGCCGGGGAACGTTGCATAGAGAAGGGCGCAGCACAAGGCCGCAGCCCATCTCTCCAAAAACGGATACAAAAACTGATATATAAATAAATTATAACATATTTAGTAGGAAAAGCAAAGAGTGCATCTCTGCCATGGGCGGATTTCACATTTGGGAGTTCCCATCAAAAAAGGGATGCCGCGCACGCAGCATCCCTTTTGCATATTTGCAGATCAATCGTCGTCGCTGTCCAGCTTGAGCACGGCGGTAAAGGCCTCGCTGGGCAGGGAAACGCTGCCCAGCTGACGCATCTTCTTTTTGCCTTCCTTCTGCTTTTCCAGCAGCTTCTTTTTACGGGAGATATCGCCGCCGTAGCACTTGGCCAGCACATCCTTGCGCATGGCCTTGACCGTCTCGCGGGCAATGATCTTGCCGCCGATGGCTGCCTGCACCGGGATCTCGAACAGGTTGCGTGGGATGTTGTCCCGCAGCTTTTCGCAGATGCGGCGTCCCTTGGCGTAGGCGTTGTCCCGGAACACGATCATGGACAAGGCGTCCACGGGGTCGCCGTTGAGCAAAAAGTCCAGCTTGACCAGATCACTCTCGCGGTACTCCTTGAACTCATAGTCGTAGCTGGCGTAGCCCCGGCTGCGGCTCTTGATGGCGTCAAAGAAGTCGTACACGATCTCGCCCAGCGGCAAAGCATAGTGCAGGTCCACCCGCACATCGTCCAGATACTTCATGTCGATCAGCACGCCGCGCTTGCTCTGGCACAGATCCATCAGGCCGCCCACATAGTCGTTGGGAGTGTACAGGTGCACATCCACAAAGGGCTCCTCCTGCTTGACGATGTTGCTGGGGTCCGGGTAGCTGGAGGGGTTGTCGATCATTTCCACTGTGCCGTCGGTCAAGGTCAGGCGGTAGCGCACGCTGGGGGTGGTGGTGATGATGTCCAGATCGAACTCCCGCTCCAGACGCTCGGTGATGATCTCCATGTGCAGCAGACCCAAAAAGCCGCAGCGGAAGCCGAAGCCCAGCGCGGCGCTGGTCTCCAGCTCAAAGGTCAGGGAGGCGTCGTTCAGCTGCAATTTTTCCAGCGCGTCCTTCAGGTCGGGGTACTTGGCACCATCGGCAGGGTAGATGCCGCAGAACACCATGGGCTTGACCTGACGGTAGCCGGGCAGCGCTTCTGCGGTGGGGCGCTCTGCCAGCGTGACAGTATCGCCTACGCGGGTGTCCTGCACCGTCTTGATGCTGGCGGTCAGGTAGCCTACCTCACCGGCCTGCAGCTGGGCGCAGGGGGTCAGGGAGGTGGCACCCATGTGACCCACCTCCACCAGCGTGAACTCTGCGCCGGTGGCCATCATACGGATGGTGTCGCCGGGCTTCACCGAGCCCTCGAACACGCGGATGTAGACGATGACGCCCTTGTAGCTGTCGTAGATGCTGTCGAAGATCAGCGCCTTTAAGGGGGCATCCGGGTCGCCGGTGGGGGCGGGGATATCACTGACCACACGCTCCAGCACCTGATCGACGTTCAGGCCGGTCTTGGCGGAGACGCGGGGCGCGTCCATGCAGGGCAGGCCGATCACGTCCTCCACCTCCTGCGCCACCTCGTCCGGGTGGGCGCTGGGCAGATCGATCTTGTTCAGGATGGGCACCAGCTCCAGATCGTGCTCCAGTGCCATATAGGTGTTTGCCAGCGTCTGCGCCTCCACGCCCTGCGTGGCGTCCACCACCAGAATGGCGCCCTCGCAGGCGGCCAGACTGCGGCTGACCTCGTAGGCAAAGTCCACATGACCCGGGGTGTCGATCAGGTTGAACTCGTAGGTCTTGCCGTCCTTTGCAGTATAGTTCATGGTCACGGCACGCGCCTTGATGGTAATGCCGCGCTCGCGCTCGATATCCATGTTGTCCAGGATCTGGTCCTCCATGGTGCGCTCGTCCACGCTCTTGGTCAGCTCCAGAATGCGGTCGGACAGGGTGGATTTGCCGTGGTCGATATGTGCAATGATGCAGAAGTTGCGGATGTTGTCTCTTGCCATGTAGTTCCTCCGGGCAGCTTTATGCTTCTAAGATCCAGTCCTCCACGGCCACGATCTGTCCGTGGTCGCGGTAGACGCGGGGCACGCGGCGGGAAACGCCGCACAGCACTTCATAGGGGATGGTGTCGGTCTTGCGGGCAATGGTCTCTGCGGTGTCGCTTACGGTTCCGCCCCACAGGATGGCTTCATCGTCCTCGCGCACTTCCGGTACATCGGTCACGTCCACCATCATCTGATCCATGCACACCCGGCCCAGTACCGGGCAGGCCTTGCCTTGGATCTCCACCACGCCCTTGCCGCAGCTCAAAAGCCGGGGATAGCCGTCGGCATAGCCGGTGCAAAGGGTGGCTACCTTGGTGGGCTTTTCGGCGGTAAAGCGGCGGCCGTAGCTGGCGCACTGGCCGGGCTGCATCTCCTTGATCATGCTCACCACGGTCTTAAGGGTCATTACCGGCTTAAAGCGGCCAAAGCGCACCTCGTCGCTGGGGTCGTAGCCGTACAGGATGATGCCGGGGCGCGCCATGCAGCGCTCCCGGGGCAGTCCCTCCGGCCAGTCCGGGTGCAGCATGACCCCGGCAGAGTTATCACAGTGCACAAGGGCAGGCTCCCGCCCGGCGGCCTTCAGTGCGTGGAAGGCTTTCACGAACAGTGCGTGCTGCTCGGCAGTATAGGCCACATTCTCCGGGGCAGTATCATCGGCCACGGAAAAATGCTGGAACAGGCCGGTCATTTCCAGCCCGGGCAGCGCACAGGCCTCCAGCATCTCCCGGATGGCGGCGTCAAAATCGGTGCGCAGGGCAAAGCCGATGCGTCCCATGCCAGTGTCGGCCTTGAGGTGGATGTGTACTTTGCCCCCTGCCGCCACGGCGGCTTCGCTCAGGGCGCGTGCCTGCGCAAGGGAGTAGCAGGCCACAGTGATGTCGTTCTGGATCAGGGCGGCGGCGTAGGCGGGCTGCACGTGTCCCAGAATGAGGATGGGCAAAGTCTGCCCTGCCTTGCGCAGCTGCACGGCCTCGGTCAGACAGCTGACCGCCAGCCATGCGGCGCCCTCCTCGGCGAACACCCGGGCGCACTGTACCGCGCCGTGACCGTAGCTGTCCGCCTTGACCACTGCGCACAGGGGCAGCGCCCCTGCCCGGGCCTTTACCTCCCGGAAATTATACCGAAGGGCCTCGAGGTCGATCTCGGCCCAGACGTGTTTTTCAAACGGTTGTTTCTGCATGATCTGTTTCCTTTTTTGGTACGATAAAGCTGCCCCGGCCCGTGTGGACGGGACGCCAGCCGTCAATGCCGCTCTCCTGCAAAGCATGGAGGGTCTTTTGGCGGAAGGCGTGGTCGGTGCGGCAGCGCTCCTGCACAAATTCTTTGGTCTGTTCCCGCACGGTAACGCCGTCGGCGGGGCAGCGGCTCTTCACGATGGGCAAGTCCGCCTCCCGCACGGCGCACTGCACCTCGTACTCGGTTGCCAGCAACATGGGACGGATGAGGGTGAGGTCCCGTTGGGAGAGGTAGGTCACCGGCGAGAAGCAGCCGATGCGTCCCTCCCGCCAGAGGTTCATATAAAAGGTCTCCACGGCATCGTCCAGATGATGCCCCAGCGCCACCTTGTTGCAGCCCAGCTCCTGCGCGGCGGTGTGCAGCGCACCCCGCCGCAGCTTGGCACACAGGGCGCAGGGGTTCTTTTCCTTGCGGTACTCGAACACCACAGGGCCGATCTCGGTGCGGCGCACCTCGTAGGGGATGCCGTGCTGCCGGAACAGCTCTGCCAGCGCCGAGTAGTCCATGGGCTGATGGTCGAACTGCGGGTCCAGCGTGACCGCCACCACCTCGTAATCAAAGCCGATGTACTTGCGCAGCATGGAAAGACCGATGGTCAGCGCCACGCTGTCCTTGCCGCCGGAAACGCCCACCATCACCCGGTCGCCGGGAGCGATCATTTCATAGTCCTGTACGGCCTTGCGCATCAGGCCGCAAAGCCGCTGCATTGCACGAAGATCACTCATGACAGGCTCACGCTTTCTACCAGATTGACCACATCGCTGATGGACGCCAGCTTGGTCAGCGCCGAGACATAGACCACATCGCCGCTGTCGTAGGTGATGGTGGCCAGCACGGCGTAGTAGGTGCGGATATCGCAGCGCACCGCCTCTACCGCTGCGCCCTCCACGGTCAGGTTGACCTTGCGGGGCTTGATGACGCCGTAGGCCTGCTTGAGGTCGGCTTCCGAGTCCTCGATAAAGCTTTCGTAGCTGTCGGCGGTGCCGCGCTGCAACAGCACGGCCTGATAGTCCTCGCTGTCTGCCGTGTCGGCGGTGGCAAGCTCCAGCACGGTGCCGAGAGTGGGGTCTTCGGTCATGCGGCACACGCTCCACACGCTGCTGTCGTAGTAGACAGAGACGCCATTCGTGCCGGTATAGTGGGTGTCAGGTGTCGCGGGGGTCTGCCGGTTCACCAGCAGGGTGAGCACCATGTAGGCTGCGATGCCCAGACAGATGAAAATGGCCATCGCCGTCAGCAGCTTGGAGCTGCGACGCTGCGCCGAAGAAGTGCGGTCGATCTCATTTGGCATGGATGTATTCTCCTTGTGTTGGCAAGGGCGGCGGTGCACCGCCCATATCCTTTATAGTATACCACAACCGCAGCGGGATTTGTAGCGGGCAAATGGCAAAAATATGCCGGTGCGGGCAAAAAACTTTTGCAAAAATCGGAATTCAGAAATCAAGAGTATTTGAGAGAAAACAAGCGATTTTGAGAGTTTCAAAAATTTCCGCCGAAAAAATCCAAAAATCATGTTGACAGGCGCGTTTTTGTGTTGTATACTGACACTCGCGCCCCAAAAGGGCGCCTGAAACGTACAAAAAGCTTATCAGGAGGAAATAGATATGAGCACTACTCTCGTAAAGCCCGCTGAAGTCGAGCGTAAGTGGTACCTGCTCGACGCTACCGGCAAGAGCCTGGGCCACGTCGCTGCTGAGGCCGCTGTTCTGCTGCGCGGCAAGCAGAAGGTCGATTACACCCCCAACGTTGACTGCGGCGATTTCGTTGTTGTCATCAACTGCGACAAGGCTGTTCTGACCGGCAAGAAGGCCGAGCAGAAGTTCCACATCACCCACAGCAAGTACATCGGCGGCCTGAAGAAGGTCCAGTACAGCAAGCTGATGGCTGAGAACAGCGACCTGGCTATGACCTACGCTATCAAGGGCATGATCCCTTCCAACACCATCGGTGCTAAGGCTCTGACCCGCCTGCACTGCTACCAGGGTGCCGAGCACGCTCACGCTGCTCAGAAGCCCGAGAAGATCGAGTTCTAAGAAGGAGGCAATCGAATATGTACGAAACCAAACCTTATTTCTACGGCACTGGTCGTCGTAAGGATTCCGTTGCCCGCGTTCGCGTTTACACCGGCACCGGTAAGATCACCATCAACGATCGTGATATCGACAACTACTTCGGTCTGGAGACCCTGAAGCTGATCGTCCGTTCTCCGCTGGTCCTGCTGGGCCTGGAGGGCAAGTATGACGTCGTCGTCCGCGTTTCCGGCGGCGGTGTTTCCGGTCAGGCTGGCGCTATCCGTCACGGCCTGAGCCGCGCCCTGCTGCAGCAGAGCGACGAGAACCGTCCTGTGCTGAAGAAGGCTGGCTTCCTGACCCGCGATCCTCGTATGAAGGAGCGTAAGAAGTACGGTCTGAAGGCTGCACGTCGTGCTCCCCAGTTCTCCAAGCGCTGATTTATCTCAGTATGCACTTTTACGGCTCTGCTTCGGCAGAGCCGTTTTTTGCTGCCCCTTTCCCGGAGAACAGGGGAGCACGACTGCGCATCTCCGGCGGTTGCCCCGCAAGGGGCGAGCCGGAGGCGCTTATTGATTTTTGCTCAAGCATCGCGTGCTAAAACAAAAAGCATGGTTTTGCGTCTATTCTGCAAACTTTTTGTGAACCCTATTGACAAAGCAGGTGGACAGGAGTATATTTTTAGCAGTCGAGCAGATAGAGTGCTAAAAACAAAACAAACTGCTCCGCGGGAGGTGTGCAAAACCATGAAGAAGAACATCGATACAATTCAATCACGGCTCTGCCGCCGCTGGGCGCGGAGCTGTTAGCAAAGAACTTATCTGTCCGCTAAAATAAACCTTCCGGTATGAATGGAGGCTTGACTTTATGAATACCAATCAATATACCCAAAAGACCCTTGAGGCTTTGCAGGCAGCCCAGCAGCTGGCTGTGGAGTACCAGCACAACGCGCTGGAGCCCGCCCACCTGCTGCACGCACTGGCTGCGCAGGAAAACGGCCTGATCCCTCAGCTGCTGCAAAAGCTGAACGTTGACCCCGGCAGCTTTGCCGCCGCCGTGGCGGAAAAGCTGTCCGCGCTGCCCCGAGTGTCCGGCTCCGGCCGTGACCCCGATAAGGTCTATATCTCGCAGGCAACCGATAAGGTGCTCAGCGCCGCCGCCCGCGAAGCCAAAGCCATGAAGGATGACTTCATCAGCGTGGAGCACCTGTTCCTTGGCCTGCTGGACGAGCAGGACCAGACCACCAGCGAGCTGTTCCGCGCCTTCAACCTGAAAAAGGACGCCTTTTTGCAGCAGCTTACCGCCGTGCGCGGCAACCAGCGGGTGACCACCGATAACCCGGAGGACACCTACAACGCACTGCAGAAGTACGGTCAGGATCTGGTGGAACTTGCCCGCAAGCAGAAGCTGGACCCCGTCATTGGTCGAGATCAGGAGATCCGCAATGTGATCCGTATCCTGTCCCGTAAGACCAAAAACAACCCCTGCCTCATCGGCGAGCCCGGTGTTGGTAAAACCGCCATCGCCGAGGGTCTGGCGCAGCGCATCGTGCGCGGCGATGTGCCCGAAAACCTGAAGGACCGTACCGTGTTCAGCCTGGACATGGGCGCTCTGGTGGCCGGTGCAAAGTACCGCGGCGAGTTTGAGGAGCGCTTGAAGAGCGTGCTGAACGAGGTGAAGAAGAGCGAGGGCAAGATCATCCTCTTCATCGATGAGCTGCACACCATCGTGGGTGCCGGTAAGACCGACGGCGCCATGGACGCAGGCAACCTGCTCAAGCCCATGCTGGCACGCGGCGAGCTGCACTGCATCGGCGCGACCACGCTGGACGAGTACCGCCAGTATATCGAAAAAGACCCCGCACTGGAGCGCCGGTTCCAGCCGGTGCAGGTGGATGAGCCTACCGTGGAGGATACCATCTCCATTCTGCGCGGCCTGAAGGAACGGTACGAGGTGTTCCACGGCGTAAAGATCAACGATAGCGCCCTGATCGCCGCTGCCACCCTTTCCGACCGCTATATCACCGACCGCTTCCTGCCGGATAAGGCCATCGACCTTGTGGATGAAGCCTGCGCCATGATCAAGACCGAGATGGACAGCATGCCCAGCGAGATGGACGATCTGGCACACCGCATCACCCAGCTGCAGATCGAGCAGGTGAGCCTGAAAAAGGAGACCGATGCCCTGAGCCAGAGCCGTTTGAAGGATCTGGAAAAGGAGCTTGCCGAGTTGCAGGATAAGTTCCGCAGCATGAAGGCAAAGTGGGAGAACGAGAAGAACGCCATTGGTAAGGTGCAGAGCCTGCGTGAGCAGATCGAGCAGACCAATGCTGCCATCGAGAAAGCCCAGCGTGAGTACGACCTGAACAAGGCCGCCGAACTGAAATACGGCAAGCTGCCCCAGCTGCAAAAGCAGCTGGCTGAAGAGGAAAAGGTGGCTGCCGCCAAGAAGGAGGACAGCCTGCTGCGCGATCGCGTGACCGATGAGGAGATCGCCCGCATCGTGGCACGCTGGACCGGCATCCCAGTGGAGAAGCTGGTGGAGGGCGAGCGCGAGAAGCTGCTGCATCTGGACGATGTGCTGCACCAGCGGGTCATCGGTCAGGACGAGGCTGTGACCAAGGTGAGCGAAGCCATTCTGCGCAGCCGCGCCGGTATCGCCAACCCCAACCGCCCCATCGGCAGCTTCCTCTTCCTCGGCCCCACCGGCGTGGGCAAGACCGAGCTGGCCAAGGCGCTGGCACAGGCTCTGTTTGACGACGAGCGCAACATGGTGCGTATCGATATGACCGAATATATGGAGAAGTTCAGCGTCAGCCGTCTGATCGGCGCGCCTCCGGGATATGTCGGTTATGAAGAGGGCGGCCAGCTGACCGAGGCTGTGCGCCGCAAACCTTACAGCGTTGTGCTGTTCGATGAGGTGGAAAAAGCCCACCCCGATGTGTTCAACATCCTGCTGCAGGTGCTGGACGATGGCCGCATCACGGACAGTCAGGGCCGCACCGTGGACTTCAAGAACACGGTCATCATCCTGACCTCCAACCTTGGCAGCGATATCATCCTGAACGATCTGGAGCAGCGCCGTGCGCAGGGCTCCAACGAGCTGAGCGAGGATGCAAAGCACCAGATCGACCTGCTGCTCAAGAGCAAGTTCCGTCCCGAATTTTTGAACCGTCTGGACGAGATCGTCTACTACAAGAGCCTGACCAAGGACGAAATGCGCAAGATCGTGGATCTGCAGCTGCAGGATCTGCGTAACCGCATGGAGGAGGGCAAGCACCTCAAGCTGGAGGTCACCACCGCCGCCAAGGACTTCATCATTGATTCTGCCTACGACAGCGTTTATGGTGCACGTCCCATCAAGCGCTTCATCCAGAGCCGCGTAGAGACCCTGATCGCCAAGGCCATCATCAAGGGCCGCTATGCCGAGGGCGATACCCTGACGGTGGACTTTGACGGCAGTGCACTGGTTCTGCGCTAAATTTTATCGGTTTTGTACATGGAGTACAGGCCAAACGCTTGCACCCGTGTGCAGAATATGATATTATAAAAAGTAACATTGATGTGCTTTTCATCGCGGAAATGGCAACGATGGAAAGCACATTTTTGTATACGGAAAAGCCCGCTTGGCACGGTTGAAGCACAATGAAAATACAACGGGCAAATAAAACTAAATTTAAAACAGAAAGTTGAGTGTGATTCCCCTTTTTATGGACGATGGCAGTATGACGCTCTGGGTAGCGCTGGTAGTATTGGTGGCATTCTCCGCCTTTTTCTCCGCATCCGAGACCGCATTTTCTTCCCTGAATCAGATCCGCCTGAAAAGCCGCGCCGAGGACGGCGATGCCTCTGCCGCCCGGGTGCTGGCAATGGCTGAAAAATACGATAAGCTGCTCTCTACCATCCTCATCGGCAACAATATTGTAAACATTGCCGCAGCTTCTATCGGCACCATCATTTTCACCAAGATGCTGGGTGCAGAGCGGGGCGCTACGGTGTCCACTATGGTGCTGACCGTGGTGGTGCTGATCTTTGGCGAGGTGACCCCCAAGAGCCTTGCCAAGGAGATGCCGGAAACGGTGGCCACCGCAGTTGCGCCGGCGCTCAGCCTGCTGATGCTGGTGTTTACCCCGCTGACATGGCTGTTCAGCCAGTGGAAGCGCTTTCTGGGGCACTTTGTCCACAGCACCGAGGAGGACACCATCACCGAGGGTGAGCTGATGACCATGGTCAGCGAAGCCGAGAATGACGGCGAACTGACCGACCGGGAAAGTGAGCTGATCCGCAGCGCCATCGAATTTGATGATGTGGAAGTGGAAGAGATCCTGACCCCGCGCGTGGATGTGATCGCGGTGGAGGACGATATGCCGCTGGAAGAGGTGGCACAGACCTTTGCGGAATCCGGCTACTCCCGTCTGCCGGTGTACCACGACACCATTGATAACATCATTGGTGTGGTACATGAAAAGGACTTCTACATGGCACGCCTGAAAAAGGAGACCAAGCTGGAGGATCTGGTCAAGCCCACCCTCTACACCACAGGCTCCACTCAGATCTCCCAGCTGCTGCGCACCCTGCGCGAGCAGCACCATCACATGGCTGTGGTGGTGGACGAGTACGGCGGCACCGAGGGCATCATCACGCTGGAGGACATTCTGGAGGAGCTGGTAGGCGAGATCTGGGATGAGCACGACGAGGTGACCGAGGACTTCCGCAAGCAGTCGGACGGCAGTTGGATCGTGCTGGGCAGCGCCGGCGTGGACGACCTGTACGAGCGGCTGGGGCTGCCGGAGGACGAGGACATCGACTCCAACACGGTGAACGGTCTGGTGCAGGAAAAGACCTGCCGCCTGCCCAAGGTAGGTGACCGCTTTACGTTGGGCGGCTACGACGGCGTAGTCACCCGCACCGCCAAGCGCCGCGTGACCGAGGTGCGTCTGACCCCCGCAGAAAAGCCTGACACCAAAAAGGACGAAGAGGAAAAAGGCCACTTTGGCAGAATGACCTCTAAATAAAACACTGACCGGCTGCTGCACAAAACGTGCGGCAGCCGGTTTTTTTCGTTACGACCCCTCCCGTGAAAATGCGTTTGGAGCGCTCCGCGGAGCGCATTTAAAATCGTCTAATTTGCCTATAAAAAATCCCCCCGGCGAGCAGCGCCGGGGGGATTTTTTTTCAGGATTTACTTAGGCTGGCGGCCAATATAGGCCAGAATGCCGCCGTCGGCGTAGAGGATCTGGCCGTTCACGAAGTCGGATGCGTGGCTGGCAAGGAACACGCAGGGGCCAACCATGTCCTCCGGGTCGCCCCAGCGGCCTGCGGGGGTCTTGGCAACGATGAACTGGTCAAAGGGATGACGGCTGCCATCGGGCTGGATCTCGCGCAGGGGCGCGGTCTGGGCGGTGGCAATGTAGCCGGGACCCATGCCGTTGCACTGGATGTTGTACTCGCCGTACTCAGAGGCGATGTTCTTGGTCAGCATCTTCAGCGCACCCTTGGCGGCAGCGTAGGCAGAGACGGTCTCGCGGCCCAGCTCGCTCATCATGGAGCAGATGTTGATGATCTTGCCCGCGCGCTTTTCCATCATGTCTGGCAGCACGGCCTTGGAGCAGTTGAAGGCACCGCCCACATGGACGTCGATCACCCGCATAAAGTCGGCGTGGCTCATCTCGATCATGGGCACGCGCTTCATCAGACCGGCGTTGTTCACCAGAATGTCCACCGGGCCGACCTCGGCCTTGATCTTTGCCACCATGGCGTTTACGGCGTCCTCGTCGGAAACGTCTGCCACATAGCCGTGGGCATCGATGCCGGCAGCCTTGTAGGCAGCCATGCCCTTTTCTAAGCTGGCCTCAGAGGAGCAGTTGAAGCAGATGACGGCGCCGCACTTGGCCATGCCCTCTGCGATGGAAAAACCGATGCCGTGGGCACCGCCGGTGATCAGGGCTACCTTGCCCTGCAGGTTGAATGCAGACAGATCCATGAGGTTCTCCTTTTTCACAGTATCCAAGTTAATTTTTTAGCAAAACGCCCCGTGCCGGGTTGCCGGTACGGGGCGTTTGATTGGTGCTTTTTAGCGCAGGTCAGTGGTAGCGATGTTGTCCATGTCGTCAAACTCCATGTTCTCGCCGCCCATTGCCCAGATAAACGTATAGTTCGAGGTGCCTACGCCGCTGTGAATGCTCCAGGAGGGGCTGATGACAGCATCCTCGTTGTGCATCACGATGTGGCGGGTCTGGGTAGGCTCGCCGCACATATGGAACACCACCTGCCCCTCGGGCAGTTCAAAGTAAGTATAGATCTCCATGCGCCGCTCGTGGGTGTGGCTGGGCATCGTGTTCCAGTTGGAACCCGGTGCCAGCTCGGTCATACCCATGCTCAGCTGGCAGGTCTTCAGCACATCCGGGTGGATGAACTGGTTGATGGTGCGCTTGTTGCAGGTGTCCACGCTGCCCAGCGGGCGGTGGTTTGCATCGGCCATCTTGATCAGACGGGTCTGGTAAGCGCAGTGTGCCGGAGCAGAGACCATGTAGAACTTGGCGGGATGCTCCGGGTCGGCGGAAGCAAAGGTGACTTCCTTGGTGCCCTGCGTAATGTACAGGCAGTCCTTATAGCCCAGCTCGTACTTTACGCCGTCGGCCACCACGATACCGGTGGAATCCTTGCCGATGTTGAACATGCCGATCTCGCGGCGCTCCAGGAAATAGTGGGTGCCGAAGTTGGCCCAGATGTCGATGCCCTTGTCGATAGACACGGTCTCGTGCACCGGCATGCAGCCCAGCGTGACCATACGGTCCACATGGCTGTAAACGGCCACCACTTCATCCGCCTTATACAGGCCGGTGATCAGCATCTCGTCCCGCATTTCCTCGGTGGTATAGCGCTTAAAATCCTTCTGGTTGCAGGAATAACGGATATCCATGGCGGACTCCCTCCTGCTCTTAGCGCTGGATACGGCCGGAACCGTCGCCGCCGGCCAGCTTCTCGACCTCGGACACGGTCATCATGTTGTAGTCGCCCTCGATGGAGTGCTTCAGAGCAGAAGCAGCAACTGCGAACTCAACAGCCTCCTGGGTGCTCTTGCCGGTCAGCAGAGCGTAGATCAGGCCGCCGCCGAAGGAGTCGCCGCCGCCAACGCGGTCGATGATGTGCAGGTCGTACTTCTTGGAGAAGCAGTACTCGTTGGAAGCAACATCGTACAGCATAGCGCTCCAGCCGTTGTCGAATGCGCTGTGGCTCTCACGCAGGGTGATAGCGACCTTCTCGAAGTGGAACTTGTCAGCCAGCTGCTTGGCAACGCTCTTGTAGCCCTCAGCGTTCAGCTTGCCGCCGTAGATATCGGTAGCCTCGGCCTCGATGCCGAACACGTCCTTTGCGTCCTCCTCGTTGGAGATGCAGACGTCAACGTACTGGCACAGATCGGTCATGGCAGCGCGGGCCTGCTCACGGGTCCACAGCTTGCCGCGGTAGTTCAGGTCGCAGCTGATCTTCACGCCGTGAGCCTTAGCAGCCTTGCAGGCCTCGCGGCAGATCTCGACAACGTTCTCGCCCAGAGCCGGGGTGATGCCGGTGAAGTGGAACCAATCCACGCCCTCGAAGATCTTGTCCCAATCAAAGTCGGAGGGCTGAGCCAGCTGGATAGCGCTGTTGGCACGGTCGTAGATGCAGACGGAACCACGCTGAGAAGCGCCCTTCTCGTTGTAGTAGATGCCCACACGGTCACCACCGCGGGTGATCATGCTGGTATCAACGCCGTAGCGGCGCAGGCTGTTGACAGCGGCCTGACCGATAGCGTGTGCGGGCAGCTTGGTAACAAAAGCTGCGTCCAGACCGTAGTTGGCCAGAGAAACAGCAACGTTAGCCTCGCCGCCGCCGAAGCTGAACTCCAGGCTGTTAGCCTGAACGAAACGCTCGTAGTTGAAGGGCTGCAGACGGACCATCAGTTCGCCAAAAGTAACGACTTTCATTGGTTATTCTCCTTTATATCAGGTGTTTCATTCATCCCGCCGCAGGGCATACCCGCTGCGGCGGGGCTTTTACGGGTAAAAGGGGGACAGGCGCTTATGCCTGCACCAGATGGAAGGCAAAGCCGGCGATCTCGTCTGCCATGTAGCAGGCAACGGTCTTGCCGTTCTTCACGTTCTTGCTGTCCAGATCGAACTTCACGCCGCGCTGAGACAGGTGGTAGATGGCGCGGTCCACGTTGTTGCAGCCGATGGCGATGTGGCCATTGGTGCCGCGGCCGGGCTTCTTCATGATCTCGAACTCCTTGTTGCCGACAAAGATACTGGAGTTGCCGGGAGCGACCTTCATGTTCAGCATAGCGCCGATCAGGTTAGCCACCTTCATGGCCTCTTCCTCGTTGCCGGTGTTGATACCGACGTGCAGCAGCTTCAGGCCCAGCATGGTGTCAACAGCTTCCTTGCTCTGTGCGGTGATCTTTGCCCAGTCGCCGGCCTTGATCACATCGCTCTTGCACATCCAGGTGCCGCCCACGGCAAAGATCTGGTCATAGCCCAGATAATCGTTGACGTTCTTGGCGTTGACACCGCCGGTGCACATCCAGCGAGCGCCCTTCAGGGCAGCGCCGATGTTCTTCAGCATGCCCACGCCGCCGTTTGCCTCAGCGGGGAAGAACTTCAGAGCCTCGCAGCCCATGTTCATGGCCTGCTGCATCTCGCCTGCGGAGCAGGTGCCGGGCATCATGATGCCGCCCTTGTCGATGACGTGCTTGCAGACCTCGGGGTCGAAGCCGGGAGCAACGATGAAGGAAGCACCGGCAGCCATAGCACGGTCGGCCTGCTCGCAGGTCAGAACGGTGCCGGCACCCAGCAGCATCTCGGGCATCTCCTCGTGGATCTTGCGGATGCACTCTTCAGCACAGGCAGTGCGGAAGGTGACCTCAGCTGCGGGCAGACCGCCCTCAGCCAGAGCCTTGCACAGGGGCAGGGCCTCATCAACGCTGTTGAAAGCGATAACAGGGATAATGCCGATCTGATAGACCTTTTCTACGATGGGATTCATAACGCATTTCTCCTTTTATATTTGAACTCTCTCGGTGCGTCGGGTTTGCTCCAGTGGGCGCAATACCCCCATACGCGCTTATAGTACTAGTATAAACGAACAGCCCGTCTTTGGTAATACTCAACAAGCACAATGTTTTGCATAAGAGCTTGTATACATTGCACAAAAATGACGAATGACCCGAAAAATCGGGGCAAATGCCGGTAAAAATGCTGGAAAATTGCTGCAAAAACTGGCTCAGATGCCAAGGGCTTCCAGTATCTCGGCCACGCCGTCGTGGTCGCAGTCGGCTTTGCTGACAAGGTGCGCCAGTGCCCGGATCTCCGGCATGCCGTTGGCCATTACAGCGGCTACCCCGGCCTTTTGCAGCATGGCGCGGTCGTTCTCGCTGTCGCCCACCGCAAGAGTGCACGCGTGCGGGACGCCCAGCCGGTCGGCCAGTGCGCGCAGCGCCTCGCCCTTGTCCACACCGGCGGCGGTCACTTCCACATTTTTCGGCGACCCCTGTACGATCTCCACGCCCGGGACGGCGCGGAAGCGGGGCAGCGCAGACGCAGCCTGCTGCGGGGTTTCAAAGAATACGCAGAGCTTTTCAATGGCAAAGGCGTTGCGGCTCATCCACTCGGCTGCGTCCCGCAGAATGGTAAAGCGGCCATCGTTGGGCTGGCGCGCTTCGGTGCCGTCCTTCTTTGCTGCCCGGGCAGCGGCCAGCGCTATGCTGTGGGCATCGGTGCAGGCGTATCCGTCCGAGAAAATGCGCAGGTCGGCGTGGCAGCTCTCGCAGACGGCAAAGGCTTCGCGGGCAGTCTCCACCGGCATCAGGCTGTGCAGCAGGCAGACCGGGGTGCTGGTGCGGTGCTCTTTTGCGTTGGAATAGCGGCTGTACACTGCGCCCACGGGGTCGGTGCCCAAATCCCACACGGCGGCACCGTTGCAGGTGATGACGTAGCGGATGCCGGGCAGCTGCGCCACCTCCGGCGGCAGACTGGCCAGCGGACGGCCGGTGGCGGGCACGATGTACACGCCTTTATCCACAGCAGCTTGCAGAGCGGCGCGGGTGCGGGGGGTGACGTGCCCCTCGCGGTTCAGCAGGGTGCCGTCCAGATCCAGCGCGACCAGACGGATGGCGGGAAATTCTTGTGGCATGACGTACTCCTTTTATAAATAAGATGTAGCTTGTTTTTATTGTATCGCAGGGAAAACATTTGCGCAAGTGGATGGAATGTGCTATAATAACACGTCAATTCACATAAAAAATAGGAGAAACGACATGAAACTTAGCCAACTGCGCAGCCGGTGCCGCCCGCATTTGTGGTACCAGCTGTACTGGGTGGTGTACCTGATCTGGTTCTTCTGGCTGGACCTCACCGTCACCGCCCCGAAATATATCCTGCACAGCCCGCTGGACGATCTGATCCCCTTCAACGAGTGGTTTGTGCTCCCTTACTGCAGCTGGTTTCTGCTGCTGGCGGGGGTGACGGCGGCACTGTGGTGGTGCGATACCGCCAGCTATGATAAGCTTTGCCTGACCATGTTTTCCGGCATGACCTTCTGCCTGATCGTGTACATGATCCTGCCCAACGGGCTGGAACTGCGTCCTGCCGTGGAGACTCTTGGCCGGGATAACCCGGCGCTGCGGATCATGCAGCTGCTGTGGAAGGCGGACGCCGCCGTGAACGTCTGCCCCTCCATCCACTGCCAGAGCTCTGTCTGCATGGCAATGGCTTTCAGCCACAGCAAGCTGGCAGAGGGCAAGCCTCTGCGCAAGGTGCTGGCGTGGGCGTGGGCGGCGCTGATCTGCCTTTCCACCGTGTTCACCAAGCAGCACTCGGTCATTGATGTGGCCTGCGGCTTGGCGGTGGCTTTTGTGTGGCTGCCGGTGGTGTACCGCCCGGCGCGGGCACTTCATTGAACAAAATAGCAAAAAATTGCCCTTGATTTTCGGTTGCTCCTGCTATTGACAGTTGCCCGGCAGTTGGGTAATATGGTCATATACTAGTATATCACCAACTGACCCCGAAGGGAGAACACTGCAATGGCATCTTTGAGTGCGAGGGAACAGGCGTATCAGACCATCCGCAGCCGGATCATCACCATGGAGCTGAAGCCCGGCGACCCCCTGAACGACAGGGAACTTGCGGAGCAGATGGGCATCAGCCGCACCCCCATGCGGGAGGCGCTGATCATGCTCAACATTGCCCACATGGTGGACATCAAGCCGCAAAGCGGTACCCATGTGGCGCCCATTGACCTGAAACGGATGGAGCTGGAGCAGTTTGCCCGCTTCACCCTTGAAAAAGAGATCCTGAACCGCATCCGCGGCCGCCTGACCGAGCAGCAGGAGCAGGAGTACCGGCAGATCATCGAGAACTACCGCCTGCTGGAAGCCGATCAGACCCAGCCGAACCGGGAGACCCGGCTGCTGGAACTGGACAATCAGTTCCACCGCAAGGCCTTTGAGATCACTGGCATGGAGGCGCATTTTGACCATATGCTGGGCGAGCTGCAGCATGTGGAACGTATCCGCAAGTTCAGCCTGCAGACCAACGAGAACAAATCCGTCTGCGCCGCCCACACCCGCATTCTGGAAATGGTGCTGCACGGCACCGCCGATGAACTGGGCGAAGCGCTGGAAAGCCACCTGAACCGTTATAAGCTCTCGGTGGAGCAGGCCCGCAGTGTCCACCCGGAGTATTTCACCGAGGGGTGAAAAGAAATTGTTTCAATGTGGCTCCAAAACACCTGCAGGTGTTTTGGAGCCACATTTATTTATACAATGTAAAAAGCCCGCCGGCAGAGCAGTGCATCGCTGTCTGTCGGCGGGGTTTCTGTTAAGCAGCGGGGAAAACGCGGGGGTTAGCTCTGCTTGCCGGTCTCGGCTTTCATGGCGTTGTAGCCGATGAGCACGGTCCAGACGTAGGCGCAGGTCTTGGGGATCATCAGCATACCGATCATGGGGTTCACGTCTGCCCACAGCACCACGGGGATATAGAAGCCGAAGCTCAGCACGATGGTCAGCCACATCCAGCGGAAAGCCTTGTCGTTGTTCTGCTTGGCGCTGCGGTAGAACAGCACGATGATCAGCAGACCCAGCAGGGCAAAGGGCACATTGCGCAGGATGCCCCATGCCAGCGGGGTGTGGTTGGTGAGCCACTGGTTCTGCGGCATCATGCACAGCACGATGCGCACAGCGGACAGGGCGTACACGGCGGCGGTCACGTTCTTCTGACCCTCGATCTGGTAGCGCTTGCGCCAGACGTAGTACAGCAGTACATAGAACACGGTCATAGTCACAGAGGTGATCCACTTGCCCAGACCCAGCGGCACAGCGTAGTTTTCCAGACCGGTGGTACACAGCGCCAGTGCGCGGGGCATCAGATGGAAGGAGTCGCCAGCGCCCAGCACAACGGCCATCAGGCCGAACAGGCGGAACTGGGTGCCGGCCTTGCTGCCGCGGATCATGCGGATGCCCACCGTGAGTACGGTGACCAGATAGAAGATGTCGAAAACAGTCTCAATGATTGCTCTCATGCGTTTTTCTCCTTTATTTGTTTTGATTGCAGTTTTTTGATTTTATAGCGAACCGGCGCGGCAGAGCCGTACCGGAGGCATCGTAGGGAAAAGGGCTGGTGATAGTATGTTTCGAGGGGCGCAAAACCAAATTGAACAACGTTCATATTCAGACTTAAAAAACTCCCACAAGGCTTGTGGGATGTTTTTTTGCTTAATAAATGGCTCTGCGCACGATCTCCAGCACCGCAGAGGGGTCGAAGTTCTGCTGCACCACCGCGGACAGCATCAGGGAGAACAGGATGCCCGCAAACTGTTCCGGGGTGAACTGCTCGGTAAAAGCACCCGGACGGATCTTGGCATCGTGGCACAGCACGTTGCACAAAGCGTCCAGAATGTGCTGCCATGTCTGCCGCATCTGCTGCTTGCCGTCGGCAGTGCCCTGCTGCACAAAGCCCAGCGCGTGGTGGGTGAAAAAGCCGGGATACTGCTGGCAGCCGTATTCCATCTGTCGGTACATCCACCGGATGCAGGACAGGGTGTCCTGAAACACGGCTTCGTCCTCCGGGTGGTGGAAGATGTCGTTCCAGATGCTTTCCACGGCCGCGCTTACCAGCTCGGTCTTGGAGCCGAAGTAGTTGTAGATGCAGCCCACAGAGACCCCGCAGGCGGCGGCGACCGCACGGATGTTGACCGCCGCCCAGCCGTTTTGCTGGATCAGCTCCCGGCTGGTTTTCAGGATGTCCGCCTTGGATGTTGCCATTGGATTCATACACTCACCCTCCAACATGAACAACGTTCACGATGCACAGTATACAACGGCGGTGGGCTGTTGTCAAGGGGAAAATAAAATTTTTTGCAGCTCTATTTCGCCGTCTGCACAGCGGCAGGAAACGAAAGCTGCATATATGCAACCTGTTTCATGTTTCTACCACCTAAAATGTGCCAAATTCATTTCAAAATGGTAACAGTTCTTGTTTCATCGTTGATTTTTCACGAAAAAAGCTTGCTTTTTTTGTCAATGTGCGTATAATAAGAGAACATCAGCCCAACCAAGGCGGTTGGTATGCTGCCGGGGGCTGACACCAACAAAAGACGAAAAAGGAGATAATCCCTATGAAGCTCAAGACTGTTGCAATTGCCGCTGCCGCTCTGGCACTGGCTGTCGGCATGACCGCCTGTGGCGGTGCTGCCTCTACCGCTGCATCCTCCACCGCATCCTCCACCGCATCCTCTGCTGCTGCCTCTTCCGAGGCTGCTTCCTCCGAGGTCGTTTCCTCTGAGGCTGAGGCCACTTCTGCCGAGTACACCGTGTACAACACCACCGGCAGCAAGGTGACCGAGTTGTACCTGTACGATGCAGGCTCTGAGGACAAGGGCGAGAACCTGGCAGGCGAGGGTCTGGCTGACGGCGAGAGCATCGTCATCACCCGCGATGTCGAGGCTGACAAGCAGGCTGACGTTGTCTACGTTCTGGAGTTCACCACCGAGGACGGCAACACCCAGAGCTTTGACACCCTGCACTACGAGGTGGCTCCCATCTCTCTGAAGAGCGTGGACGCCGCTGCCGGTGCTACCGCCATCGCTTTCGAAGCTCCCCAGAAGTAAGAGCATCCCCTTACATTTGTAAGCAGAAAAAAGGCTGCTGCACCGTGCGTGCAGCAGCCTTTTTGTATAAAATCATATCACATACGGAACCCACGGAAGCCCCAGCCGCCGCAGCAGCAGTTGCACAGCAGGTTCAGCAAAATCATGCTCCAGCACCAGCGCAAAAGCCCGCCGGGCTGGGCGTAGGTGGTCTGGGTGCGGTAGGTCTGGCCGGGGTTCTGCATCCGGCGCAGGTGCATCTGGTACTCGGTGTTGTTCGGGTCCAGCTGCACGGCGCGGCGGGCGTCCTGCAGGGCGTCCACGCTTTTGCCAAGGCCCTGATTGGCCAGCGAAGAGAGATAATACCACCGCGCATTGCGGCCGGTCATGCCGTCCAGCACCCGGCGCGCTTCGGCGTAGCGGCCATTGGCCACAAAGTTGCGGGCGGCCTGCATCTCTGGGGTGTCGGTGCCGGAGGCACTGGGCCCGGCCTGCTGGTAGCCGCCAAAGCCAAAACCGAAGCCAAAGGGGTCGAAGCCTTCAAACCCGTCAAAGCCATCAAAGCCGGTGTAGCCGTAGTTCTGCTGGCCGTAGCCCTGCTGACCATAGCTTTGCCGGTTGTAGCTCTGTTGCTGGTAGCCGCCGTAGGGGTTGCCGCCCATCTGGGGGCCGGTATCGCCCTTGGTAATGGCATCGTAGGCGGCCTGCACCTCCTTGAAGTGCTCCTCGGCCGTGGGGTCGTTGGGGTTCAAATCCGGGTGCCAGCGCTTGCACTTGGCGCGGTATGCTTTTTTGATCTCGTCGTCGCTTGCGCCGCGCTGAACGCCCAGCACCTCATAGGGATCTCTCATGCTCGGTATACTTCCTCACTCATTATACTGACGGTACAGCACCGCTGCACCGCATCCGTTTTATTTTACCGGAACATCGGCACAAAATCAAGACGCATCGGGTTTTCCGGTGCGTTTTGCGTTTTTGCAGTTGTATTTCAGCCACACGCCGGAATACAGGATGTTGCGCAGCAGATCTGCGTCCTCCACGCAAGGCAGACGCTCAAAGTTCTGCGCGCAGCGTGCCAGCAACAGCTCGAAGATGTCCAGCATCTCTTCCTCATAGTCCGGGTGGGTGCTCAGCTCCCGCAGGGGATTGTATGAGCCCCGGCGCTTGTCGCGGGGCAGGTCGTCGTAGGCGTCCAGCAGGTAGATGAACTTGCCCAGATGGAAGCCGATGCTGCGCAGCTCCGGTGCCCAGCGATCCTGCCGGTAGTCGAACAGCTCTGCCATCAGAGCACCGAAGCAGCCGGACACCGCGTCAAGGTCAGTGCTGCCGGCGGCCTCGTACTCGGCAAGCTTTGCGAGACACGCACGGATGGCATTGCACTGCCGCGGCCAGCGCAGGGCGGCCTCGGCGGTGCTGTTGTCCAGCAGGGTGCTGTACCCCAGTGCCAGCAGATTATGGTCATCCTGCCATTTGTCCTGCGCGTTGTAGTAATGCAGCGCTACGCTCAGGTCGGCGCAGTAGTCGGTGGGGTCGGCACTGCGCCAAAGTACACCGTGTACCGGGTGGATGGGACAGCGGCTGATACCGCTGTCTGCGGGGGTCTCGCCCTCGTACAGGCTGCACAGCAGGATATTTAAAAAGGTCAGGTCATAGCTCAGGCTGAACCGTCCCCGCAGCCCGTGCAGAGCATCGATGCGGCGGCACAGCCCGCAGTAGGCTGAGCGGTAGCGGCTCTGCGCCTCGGGGCTGAGACTGGCCCGATCCGGGATCACATATCCGAACATGGCGGCTCAGCTCTTTTTGATGAACTGGGTGCCGCAGCGCGGGCAGGAGATCTGGATGCGGCCGCGTCCCCGGGGCACCCGCAGCTTCTGACGGCACTGGGGGCAGCGGTAGTAGTGGTACAGCTTGCGGTTGGCCCACTGCTCCTTCAGGCTGCGGAACTTGTTATTGAACCGGTCCTTCAGGCTGTAAAAGCGGTAGTTCTCCTCGGTACGCTTGGAGATGTTGCGGCTCAGGCTGCGGTAGTAGCACAAAATCAGCAGCGCTGCGCCCAGCCATGTGAACAGGGAAACGCGGGTGAGCAGCGATACCAGCAGCATCACGATGGAGCTCATGCTCAAAAACTGGTTCAGGCCATCGGTGCCGTAGCGCCCGATCATGAATTGACGGAACTTTTCTCTCATAGGTTTTCGCATCCTCTTCTCTGGGGCTTTACACACGGAAACGCAGGGCAGCAGCGCCGCCCTGCGGAATACTTTGTGCTTCTAGGATATCAGCCAACCATGATAAAATTTTGAACAGACTGCAAATCTATCATGAAAGGACGAAAATTAAACGTTTTGCTCCTCCCGGCTGCGCACGGTGAGCACCGCCTCCGTGTCCAGTGCACCCTCCATGCGGCAGTGCAGCACGGCGCGTCCGGCCTCGCCGGTGGTGGCAAGGTAGGTGCCCGCCATGCCGCCCCGCAGGGGC
>ERZ791912.339-NODE-339-length-30809-cov-9.574885_pt1 | contig 30809 bp, 27 predicted proteins | sample MGYA00510141_ERZ791912 | MGnify/ENA primary metagenome ERZ791912 (study PRJEB30046, sample SAMN00792082) | human gut metagenome | study: EMG produced TPA metagenomics assembly of the A metagenome-wide association study of gut microbiota in type 2... | reverse complement strand
GTGTTGGAAGTATTGACTTAATTCAAGTCAATACCCCAACACTTATTATAGAACCGGATTTTTGCAATGATGAAGAAGTAAAGCTTGCCGATATCTGTGGTAAAAGAAGCATCTCTTTAAATTTTGCAACCTTTTTGTGAAAAACAAAAATAAAAAAAGGATTTTGGATATACTTGCAAGAATTAATAATAGTTAAGTTAAAAAGCTGCGTGAAGGAGTGAAAGCAGATGATTGTAGGCATTGGCTGTGATATTATCGAAATAGAACGTATTGCCCGGGCAATAAAGCGCGAGTCTTTCATTCAGCGTGTATTTACAGCAAAGGAGGCTGCTTATTGCCAAAGCCGTGGCCAGCAGGCAGCAGCAAGCTTTGCAGCTCGTTTTGCAGCTAAGGAAGCAGTGCTTAAGGCTTTGGGAACAGGCCTGAGAGAAGGCTCGCTGCAGGAAATAGCTGTAGCTAATGATGCATTAGGTAAACCTTTGGTGCAGCTTAGCGGGCACTTTGCAGCGCTGTCCAGACAGCTTGGCGTAAAAAATATACAAATCAGCCTGAGCCATAGCAGAGATTTTGCTGTGGCCTATGTGATAATGGAGGATGACAAATGAAATTAGTAAACGTACAGGAAATGAAACAGCTTGATCAACTGGCGACAGCGGAATATGCTGTACCGGGAATCTTATTGATGGATAATGCAGCGCAGGCTGTTGCCGATGCTGTTAATGATAGCTTAGATGAGCTGGATGGAGAAAGCGTAGTTGTTTTTTGCGGTGGCGGCAATAATGGCGGTGATGGCTTCGGTGCTGCCCGTTGGCTGCAAAATTATGGTGCCAAAGTACGCGTTTTTGTTGTGGGCAAGGCATTGGAGGCTGTTACCGGTGATGCTGCAGCAGAGCTTGCGATGCTGCAAAAAACTGATGCTAAGGTAGAGGCTATTGCCAGCGAGGATGATTGGCTGCTGGCGGAGCTGGCTGCTGCCAAGGCAGATTTGTTGGTTGATGCGTTAGCAGGAACTGGTTTCCATGGCGAGCTGGAGGGAGAAATTCTGCGTGCCTGCAAGCTGTTAAATGAAAGCGAAAAATATATTGTTGCTGTTGATGTGCCTACGGGTGTAAATGCAGATAATGGAGCTGTTGCTGAAAATGCAGTGCGTGCAGATAAAACTGTAACTATGGCTTTGCTGAAAACTGGTCTTTTACTTTATCCAGGTCGCGAATATTGCGGTGATATTGAGCTGGCAGATATTGGTATGCCTGCAAAAATGGTTGATGAATGTGCGAGCAAAAAATATCGTCTGACAGACGATATTGTGCGCGAGCTGCTGCCGCTACGCAAGGCAGATGCGCATAAGGGTGATGCCGGACGCGCTGTAATCTGCGCTGGCAGCCCCGGTTTTACCGGTGCTGCAGCCTTGAGCAGTTATGCTGCTGTTAAGGCAGGCGCCGGGCTTGTATCGCTTTATACTCCACTCAGCAGTCGTGATGTGCTTGCAGGCAAGCTGACAGAGGTTATGGTGCATGGCTTGCTGGAACGCATGCCTGGTATTTTGGGCGGTGGTGCTGCAGGCGATGTTGCGAAAAATGCTAATGCAGCTGACGTGCTGGCGATTGGCCCCGGCTTAGGCACCAGCGAAAGCACCCAGCAGGCAGTGCGCGATATATTGCTGCAGCTGCAGGTGCCTGTTGTTATTGACGCAGATGCACTGACAGCTTTGCAGGGACATACAGAAATTTTGACGCAGATGCAGGCAGCAAAGGTGCTGACTCCGCATCCCGGTGAGATGGCACGTCTTATCGGCAAGGAAATCAGTGAAATTAATGCTGACCGTATCAATATTGCAGCACAATATGCTCAGGAATGGAATGCTGTGCTGGTGCTCAAGGGAGCACCTACCGTTATTGCCTGCCCGGACGGCACTGTTTATGTAAACAGCACCGGCTCCAGTGCTTTGGCTACAGGTGGCAGCGGCGATGTGCTGACAGGTATTATTGCCGGTCTGGCAGCGCAGGAGATTACTCTGCAGGAGGCTGCTGCGTGCGGTGTTTATCTGCACGGAAAGGCTGCAGATATCAGCGGTATTGATATCGGGCTGGCAGCAGGCGAGCTGGCGCAGCTTTTGCCGGAGGCCCGCTGTGAGGTTTTGAAGGGTAATTAATGCTTTACCGGTAATTTTGTTTACAGACTTCTGTAATTAGTGTTAAAATAAATTGTTGAAGTAAAATCTTCGGTAAGAGTGTGTAAGTTTGCGAGGTGGAACTATTGCGCAAGATTTTCCTGCTGACGCTGCTGGCCTGCTGTATGCTTTTAGGCGTGGTTGCTCAGGCGGCGCAGATAACAGATGTAAAATGGGGTGTCAATAAAGCAGACGTTCTGCGTATTGTTGTTGATGTAACGGATACTGCAGGCTATGCTGTTGATATGGAAGGCGATACGCTGAATCTGACGGTGAATGCTGATAAGGGAGCGCAGGTGCCGCATAGTAAGGCTGTAAAAAGTTCTTTGGCTGATTCCTTGAAAATTGTGGATAAAGGCAGCTATACGGTGGTGCGTGTACCGCTGAAACAGCGCCTGCTGGAAAAAAGCTATAAGGCTTTCGTTTTAAAGAAGGATCCTGCAACAGGGCGTCCCTTCCGTGTAGTGCTTGATGTTACGCCGCGCCAGGCTTCCTACAGCGGTTCCGGTGCTGCAACCACCGTTGTAAGCAACAGACCGGTAGTAAGCAACCGTCCGACAAAGACTAACAGCAGTATCAAGAAAAATACCGTTATAAAAACGAGTACCGCAGCGGATAAGAAAGCGGACAAAAAGAAGAGCAGCAGTAAAAAGAAAAACGATAATAAGAAAAATACTGCTGCTGCCAAAACAGAAATAACAGTAAATAAACCGGTTAATAAATCTGATACTGATAAGCTTGCGGTAATCAAAGGAAACGGCAGGTTCCGCACAAGCGGCGGCCTTGACGGTAAAATTATTACCTTAGATGCAGGTCATGGCGGTAGCGACCCGGGCGCTATCGGCAGTGATGGTACGAAGGAAAAAAATATTACTCTGCCAATTACCAAAATGCTTAAGGAAATCTTGGAAGATAAAGGTGCTAAGGTCTATATGACGCGTACTACCGATGTCGATGTATTCGGACCTAATGCCAGTGATGCAGAGGAACTGCAGGCACGTGTAAATGTTGGTGAAAAATATAATTCGGATATGTTTGTCAGCCTGCATATTAATTCTTCGGTAAATAAGAATATCGGCGGTTTTTCTACATACTATTATCCGAAAACCGATAATGATCTGCGCTTAGCTAAAAATATCCAAAATAAGCTGGCTGCTAATTTTGGTGTAGATGATTTGGGTGTACGTCAGGCAAACTTTTATGTTATCAAGCGTATCAGTATGCCGGCAGTTTTGGTAGAAATGTGCTTCATCAGTAATGAAAAGGAGCTGACCTTGATGAAGGGACAATGGTTCCAAAAGAAGACAGCGCGCCTGATTGCTGAAGGCATTGAAAAATATTTTGCATAATACGGAGGCGGCAAGAATGAGAAAGCTAATTTTATTGATGCTGCTTTTGTGTGCAGTAATAGCAAGCGGTTGCAGTGAAAATGTTCCGCCGAAAGAGGATGCTAAGAATGCGGTAACTGCTGCAGTGCAGGAAAAAAAGGATATCAGCTTTATTGTTTATCGTGCAGCTTCCGATGGCAGCGAAAAGCTGTTGCCGGAAAAAATTACGATGAAGGATAATGGCAAAAGTTTGCCGGAAAATGCTTTGATTGCTTTGGTGACTACTAAACCGCAGGACGCGAAGATGGATGATGTTGTACCTATCGGTACTAAGGTGCGCAGTCTTAAAATTGAGCAGGACGGCACTGCCTATGCTGATTTTACGCGCGAGCTGGCAAAGAAGGGACAAGGATCCTATGGTGAGATGATGCTTTGCTACGCTATTACCAATACCTTGACAGAGTTTCCGGAAATTAAACGGGTACAGATTCTGATAGAAGGTAAAAAGGCTATTACCTTGAGTGGTCATATGGATATTGAGGATCCGCTGACGCGTAATACGACTTTATTGTAAAAACAAAGAAGCGGTACTGGTAAGTCTAGTGCCGCTTTTTCAAATTATTGATTACTATGGCAAGTGTTTTTGCCAAATGTGAGGAGAGTTGGTTATGGAATTTTATTTGCAGGACAGCGCTGCAACCGAAGCCTTGGGAAGACTTTTGGGCAAGCATGCAGCAAGCGGTGACGTTTTCTGCCTGAGCGGAGATCTGGGCGCCGGCAAAACACTGCTCAGCCGCGGCGTTGCTGTGGCCTTGGGAGCATCTGCGGAAGATGTCAACAGTCCTACCTTTGCTATCATGAATGTCTATCAGGGGCGTGAGCTGGAAATAAGGCATTTTGATTTATATCGCCTCAACCGTCCGGAGGAGCTGGAGGACATCGGCTTTGAGGAATATGCCGGAGGCGATGGTGTAACATTGATTGAATGGGCTGAGCTGTTCAAGGATGAGCTGCCGGAGGAATATCTGCAGATTACTTTGCTGCATGAGGGTGAAGGCCGTCGTGCTGTGCTGCAGGCTCAGGGTGAAAGATACGAAAAACTGCTGCGGGAGGTAGAAGAAGATGCTGACTTTAGCAATTGATACGGCTACTAAGGTGTGCACGATTGCTTTATGCCGTGATAAGGAAATTTTAGCTGAATATACGATAAATATGGGGATGACACACAGCGAAGGCTTGCTGCCGCAATTAGACCAGCTGCTGCAGCGTACCGGTGTGCAAAAGCAGGACATCGAGCTTTTGGCTGTCAGCATGGGCCCCGGTTCCTTTACCGGTTTGCGTATCGGTCTGGCAACGGCAGAGGCTATGGCCTACAGCTGGCAGTGCTGCCTGCACGGTGTTGATACGCTTAAGGCGATGGCTTATAATATCCAGCTTGAGGGCAGTGTGCTGTCACCTGTGCTGGATGCCCAAAAGGGGAATTTTTATCAGGCCTTATATGAATGGCGCAATGGTGAGCTGGTAGAGCTGGCACCTGTTGAGGTTGTCAGTGCGGAAAAAGCGTTGGAAAGAATTGCGTTGCAGGGAACTCCTGCTTTGCTTTTGGGCGAGTGCAGCAAGCTCGCAAAAAACGGTCTGCCTGATTTTATCAGCGTAGCACCGGAAGCATTGCGTATGCCTAAAGGCAGCTCTGTTGCTTTGGCTGCCTTGGCAGAATTTGATGCAGAAAACGATAAGAAAATTTTTGGCCTGGAGCCATACTATATCAGAAGATCGGAGGCTGAGGAATTGTGGGAGAAGAAGCACAAGCAACAATAAGCTTCAGAGCAATGACGGAAGCGGATATTCCGGCTTTAGTTGCCATAGAGGCACAATCCTTTTATGATGCCTGGAATGAAAATATGCTGCGCAATGAAATAGCTAACGAGCTGACTACTTATCTGGTAATGGAATATGCCGGCAAGCTCGTAGGCTATGCTGGCTTTTGGCTGGTGGCAGGCGAAGCGCAGATAACCCGCGTGGCTGTTGCTGATGAGGAGCGCGGCCAAGGCTATGGTACACGCCTGACTGCAGCACTGGTGAACAAGGCCTGGGAGCTTGGTGCTACGGCGATGACGCTGGAGGTGCGTGAGGGCAACATTGCCGCGCAGAAGGTTTATCTGACCTGTGGCTTTGCCAGCGAGGGTATTCGTCCGAATTATTACGAAGACAATCATGAAAATGCAGTTATAATGTGGCTGTATAAAGAAGGAGCAGGCCATGAATAAAGAGCAGAAGGATGTATATATTTTAGGTATTGAAAGCAGCTGTGATGAAACTGCGGCTGCCGTAGTAAAGAACGGCCGTGAGGTACTGAGCAATATTATTTCCTCACAAATCGTTATTCACCGTAAATTTGGCGGTGTTGTGCCGGAGATTGCTTCACGTAAGCATATTGAAAATATTATGCCTGTTATTGATGAGGCTTTATCTCAGGCAGGCGTCGGCATGGAGCAGATAGATGCTGTTGCCGTTACCTACGGACCTGGTTTGGTCGGCGCGCTGCTGGTCGGTCTTTCGGCTGCCAAGGCGCTGGCCTGGGCAACGGATAAACCGTTGATAGGTGTCAACCATCTTGAAGGACACGTATTTGCCAACTTTTTGGCAGACAGCGAACTGAAGCCGCCGTTCATGGCGCTGGTTGTCAGCGGCGGTCATACGGCGCTGCTGAAGGTTACCGGCTATAACAGCTTTGAGCTTTTGGGACAGACGCGCGATGATGCGGCAGGCGAAGCCTTCGATAAGATTGCCCGCGTTATGGGGCTGCCTTATCCCGGCGGTCCGGAAATCGAGCGTCTGGCATTGGACGGCAATGACAAAGCTATTGATTTTCCGGTAGCGCGTCTGGATAAGCCTTACGAGTTCAGCTTCAGCGGTCTGAAATCTGCTGTAATCAATTATCTGCACAACCAGCAGCAGGCAGGCCGTGAGGTGAACCGCAGTGATGTGGCAGCTTCCTTTCAGCGTGCAGTTGTGGATGCACTGGTTAAGGAAGCTGTGCATGCTATGCAGCATACCGGTTATAATAAAATTGTACTGGCCGGAGGTGTTTCTGCCAACAAAACACTGCAAAACACGCTGGCCAAGGCTATGGAGGGGATTGGCGCCCAGCTGGTACACCCGACACCAATTTTGTGTACCGATAATGCCGTAATGATTGCCTGTCGTGGGTATTTTATGTATCAGGCAGGTAGCTTCAGTCCATTGGATTTAAACGCTAATCCATCGTTGAAATTAGGCTAAACAAATGTCTTTTATGGTGTATAAGCCTGTGGATATTGTGGATAACTTGGAAATATCCATATATAAGCGCATTAATGTTGTGGAAAAGCTTGTGGATATAGTGGATAAAATAGTGGATTAATCAGAAAAAGCTGTGGAAAGGACAACAGCAGGAAGAAGAGGGGAAACATGCTGAGCAATTTAACAGCAGAACAAAGAAACAGTTTACAAGCTATGCCACAGGTGCTCGGCTTGGCAGCAGATATAGCGCATGCTGCTGTGACGATTTATCTGCCGGGAGAAAATAAAAAGTTTTTAAATGTTTATAAGCAGGAACAGCCGATGACTCAGGTTGGCAATGTGCGTCCTGATATGACAGGGCGACGTGTGCGGGCGGTTGAAGAACCGCTTGTAGCGCGGGTGCTGCAGAAAAATGTGCCTGTCAACGGCAAGCGGGAGTGGGCCTTGGGTATGTTCAGCAGCCTGAAGGTTTTCCCGCTGCGCGACAGTCGTGGCCATTGCTATGGCGCTGTCAGCTTTGAAAGTGCTGCTCCTGATGATATTATTATTGCCCAGGCGCTGGAGCTTTTGTGCAGCCTGCGCCAGGATGTGAGCAATAACAATAACTATCGCCGTCTGCTTCCTTCTGACGGTATTATGGTGGTAGATACCAACAGAGTGATTATTGCTGCCAATAATCGTGCGCGCCATATGTTTGACGTGATGGATATTTCCCATCTTGTAGGCTGCCGTACTAATGATGTTGCTATCAACTGGCCGCTGGTCGGTATGGTTATGGAAACAGGTACAGCAGAAAGCAAGGAATTTACCATGCATGGCATTTTGCTTTCTATACGCATCCTGCCGGTAATACCAAGGCCGAAGGCCGGTTGTGCTATTGTCATTTTGCAGGATATCACTGAACTGCGCAAAAAGGACGAGGAGCTGCTGATAAAGTCTGTAGTCATCAAGGAGATTCATCACCGGGTTAAGAATAATCTGCAGACCATCGCCAGCCTTTTGCGCTTGCAGGAACGCCGCGCGCAGTGTGATGAAACTAAAATTGTTTTGCGTGACTGCGTCAACAGAGTCAACAGCATCGCAATTGTGCATGAATATCTTTCGCAGCAGGATACCGGGCTGATTGATGTCGGCAAGGTAGCCAAGGGAATTTATCAGGCGATTATCAGCAGTATGCTGAATCCTGAATTTACGCTGCATGCTGATTTTAAAGCAGATCCGGTGCAGCTGCCGTCGGACAAGGCGACGAGCATTGCGTTGATTTTAAACGAATTGCTGCAGAATACTATAGAACATGCTTATGAAGGGCGCATGAGCGGCAGTCTGCAGGTGCGTTTTACAGAAGAGAGCAAACAGTACGTTTTATCAATTGCTGATGACGGAGTTGGTCTTCCGGAAGGTTTTTCCTTAAATAGCAGTCGTCATAGCTTAGGCCTGAAAATAATCAAGACAATGGCGGAAGCAGACCTGCAGGGAAGCTTCCGCTTGACGAATCGTGAGGATGGCGGTACACTTGCTTTAGTAACAATTCCAAAGGAGGGGCTGGAAGATGTTAAATAAACTGAGAATATTATTGGCAGATGACGAAGCTATTTTGCGTCTTGATTTGCGCGAAATGCTGGCAGATGCCGGTCATGACATAGTAGGCGAGGCAGCGAACGGACAGGAGGCAGTGAAGCTGGCTGCAGAATTAAAGCCGGATTTTATCATCATGGACGTAAAAATGCCCGTCATGGATGGTATTACGGCCGCAAAAATCATTGCTGCCGATAATATTGCTCCGGTATTACTGTTGACAGCATACAGTCAGCAGGATATTGTTGAGCAGGCGTCGGAGGCAGGCGTTATTGCTTATCTGGTTAAGCCTGTGCGTGAGGAACAGCTCTTTCCGGCAATGGAGATTGCAGCCAAGCGCTTTCAGGAAATGCAGAAGCTGAATCTTGAGCTTAATAGGCTGAAGGAAAGCCTGGAGAACCGTAAGCTGCTGGATCGTGCCAAGGGTATTCTGATGACAGCGCATGGCATGACGGAACAGGAAGCGTATCGTAAGATGCAGCAGTTCAGTATGGCTAAACGTATCAGCCTGAAGGAGCTTGCGGAAAGCATTATTGCCGCGGCGGCCAAAAGATAACAATAAGCTGAAAGGGCAGTGTAAACTGCTCTTTTTTTGTGCTCAAGCAAAAATTTGGGCCTGCGAAGCAAAAAAATAGAGCGCTGAAGCAGGTTTTTGAGGGTGTGAAGCAGAATTTGCGACAAATTTGTAAAAAACAGCAAAAAAGTACTTGCATTTTTTCCTAATATGGATATAATAAGAATTGTGGTTAGCACTCGTACTAAATGAGTGCTAATAACCAAGAAGCAAATTACTCTCACGTTAGTAAGAATACTCGAAAGGGGTTATGAAAAATGTTAAATTTAAAACCTTTGGCTGATCATGTTATTGTTGAGGCTGTAGTAGTAGAAGAAAAAACCGCTAGCGGTATTTTCCTGCCGGACACCGCTGTGAAAGAAAGACCGCAACAGGGTAAAGTACTGGCAGTTGGCGCTGGTAAATATGACCACGGCGTATTTGTAAAACCTTCTGTTAAGGTTGGCGATGAAGTAATTTTCGCTAAATATAATGGCACTCCTATTAAACATGAAGGTAAGGAATATCTGATTCTCAATGAGCGTGATTTATTCGCTGTAATCGAGAAATAATTTTTGGCGTTGCAGAAAGCACCGTCTGCGTCGTTATCGGTACTGCACAAAGCACGGCGCAAATTAATATGTAGTTTAATAATAAAGTAACTTAAGGAGCGATATAAAATGGCTAAACAAATCCTGTTTAATGAAGAAGCTCGTCGCAGCCTGGAGCGTGGCGTAAATGCTCTGGCTGACGCTGTAAAAGTAACCCTCGGTCCTAAAGGCCGTAACGTTGTACTGGAAAAGAAATTCGGCGCACCGACCATTACCAATGACGGTGTAACCATTGCCCGCGACATCGAACTGGAAGATCCGTTTGAAAACATGGGCGCACAGCTGGTTAAAGAAGTATCCATCAAAACCAACGATGTTGCCGGCGACGGCACCACCACTGCTACCGTTCTGGCACAGGCTATGATTAACGAAGGCATGCGCAACGTTGCTGCCGGCGCTAACCCGATGGTTCTGAAAAAAGGTATCAAAAAAGCAGTTGACGTACTGGTTGAAGAACTGAAAAATGTTTCCCAAAAGGTTGAAACCAAGGCTGCAAAAGCACAGGTTGCTTCTATCTCCGCAGCTGATGATGAAATCGGTAACCTGATTGCCGACGCTATGGAAAAGGTTGGCGACGACGGTGTTATCACTGTTGAAGAATCCAAGACTATGGAAACTCATCTGGAAACTGTTGAAGGCATGCAGTTCGACCGTGGCTACATTTCTCCGTATATGGCAACCGATGCTGATAAAATGGAAGCTGTACTGAGCAATCCGTACGTATTCATTACTGATAGAAAAATCACCATGATTGCCGACATTATGCCGGTTCTGGAAAAGGTTGTTCAAAATGGCGGCGAACTCTTAATCATCGCTGAAGATGTTGAAGGCGAAGCACTGGCAACCCTGGTTGTTAACAAACTGCGTGGCACCTTCAAGGCTGTTGCTGTTAAGGCTCCTGGCTTCGGCGACCGTCGTAAAGCAATGCTGCAGGATATCGCTACTCTGACCGGTGCAACCGTTATCAGTGAAGAAGTTGGCCGTAAACTGGACAGCGCAAGCATGGCAGACCTTGGCCGCGCAGGTCAGGTTCGTGTAACCAAAGAATTGACCACTATCGTTGATGGCCTGGGTGATAAAGATGCTATTGCTGCACGTGTTGCTCAAATCCGTGCACAAATTCCGGAAACCACTTCTGATTTCGATAAAGAAAAACTGCAAGAACGTCTGGCTAAACTGGCCGGTGGCGTAGCTGTCATCAAAGTCGGCGCTGCTACCGAAGTTGAGCTGAAAGATAAAAAACTGCGCATTGAAGATGCTCTGAACGCTACCCGCGCTGCTGTTGCTGAAGGCATTGTTGCCGGCGGCGGTACTGCTCTGCTGCAAGTACAGCCTGCTCTGGCAAAAATCAAAGCTACCGGCGATGAGAAGACCGGCGTAGAAATCGTTAAACGCGCTATTGAAGAGCCTGTTCGTCAAATCGCTTACAACGCTGGCCTGGAAGGCGCTGTTATCGTTGATACCATTAAACGCAGCCGCAAAGGCTATGGCTTCAACGCTCTGTCCGAAGAGTATGTTGATATGATCGAAGCAGGTATCGTTGACCCGACTAAGGTTACCAGAAGCGCACTGCAAAATGCTGCAAGCATCGCTTCTATGGTTCTGACCACTGAATCCATCGTAGCTGACAAACCTGCTAAGGAAGGCGCTGCTATGCCGGCAATGCCTCCGATGGGCGGCGGCATGCCCGGTATGATGTAAGCTGCAGACCGGATGTCAAAATTGTATAACATAGCTTGAGTAGGCTATAGATTGCACACTCTGTTACTGATTTGGTAGCAGGGTGTGCTTTTTTGTTACAAAAAAGCTGATGTGAAAAATTATCTAGGTATTAGTGTAGTCTAATTATGTTTTTTTGCTGGCAAATATGCTATAATAATTTCATTCTATAGACAGAAGGAGCTGTTGATAATGGGTGAAGCTGCAGCCGAGAAGGATTTTTACTGGAAGCTTTTCAAATCAACCTTTATAATCAGTGCCTTTACTATTGGTGGCGGCTTTGTCATTATTCCGCTGCTGAAGGCCAAATTTGTTGATGAATATAAATGGATGGATGATAAGGAAGCGTTGAACCTGGTAGCAATTGCACAGTCTGCACCGGGTGTTGTGGCAGCCAATGCGGCAATCAGCATGGGCTACAAGCTTGGCGGTATCCGCGGTACGCTTACTGCTTTGCTGGCAACTATTCTGCCGCCACTGATTACCCTGAGCGTTATTTCCTATGCTTATGATGCCTTTGCGCATAACCAGTATATTCAGCTGGTTTTGAAGGGCATGCAGTGCGGCGCAACGGCTATTATTATTAACGTTGCGATTGATCTGCTCAAAAAGGAGCTGAAGAAAAAATTGGCACTGCCGCTTTTGATTATTATCGGTACCTTTATTGCCAATTATTTCTTTAATATAAATCTGATGTATGCAGTCGTTGTGGATGCTATTATTGGCTTCTTCCTGCTGCGTGACAAAAAGTACGCGTAAGGAGGTAGCGAGATGTATATTTATTGGGAGCTTTTCTGGAGCTTTGTCAAGGTTGGTGCCTTTTGCGTCGGCGGCGGCTATGCTTCTATGCCGTTGATTCAGGCGGAGGTTATTGAAAATCATGCATGGATGACTATGCCGCAGTTTATTGATATTTTTACTATTTCGCAGATGACACCGGGTCCTATCGGTATCAATGCAGCGACGTTCGTCGGTACAAAGGTTGCAGGCTTGCCCGGTGCTATTGCTGCGACTGTGGGTTTTGTTTTTCCGTCGGTGTTCATTGTACTGGCACTCGCAAAATTATTCTTTAAATATGGCGATATCGGTCCGGTTCGCGGTATTCTGAACGGCCTGCGTCCTGCGGTTGTGGCACTCATCTGCTCTGCCGGATTGAGCTTTGTAATGCTGGCGCTGTGGAATACGGAAACACTGCCGAAGGATTTTACCAAGGTGGATTTGCTTGGCTGCATTGTGCTACCGATTTCCCTGTGGTGTATCCGTCATAAGGTAAGCGTTATCCGTACACTGTGCATGAGCGGTGTTTTGGGCTTGATTTTGGGTATCGCGGGTATTCGCTGATATTTACTGTAATAGCGCGCTGCGCTGTGAGCGTTGGCTTGCGGCATGGCGCGCTTTTTGTTATATTGAAGTTAACTTCTGCAAATTAACGGTTGACGCAAGCGGATTTCTGCTATATAATAGATACAGTTAACTAATGAAAGGCGTTGGTTAACTACTAAGGTTAGGGATGTGAATTACAATGCAAAAGATTATTGCACTGGCCGAGAAGGTTTTGAACGGTCAGGATATTACTAAAGAAGAAGCTGAATTTTTGATTAACGTGAGCGATGACGACACCATGCTGCTTTTAGCTATGGCTGATAAGATTCGCCAAAAATATGCCGGCGATGCTGTTGATTGCTGTGCAATCATCAACGGCCGCAGCGGTAAATGCAGCGAGAACTGCAAGTTCTGCGCACAATCCGCACATTATCATACCGGTGTTAAGGAATACGGTCTGCTGAGTGAAGAGGAAATCTTCAATGCAGCTAAAAAAGCTAAGGAAGCAGGTGCTGTACGCTTCTCCATCGTTACCAGCGGTCGTGGACAGAGCAAGGCTGATGACTTTGAAAACATCTGCCGTACCCTGAAACGTATTAAAGAAGAACTGCACATTGAGGTTTGCGCTTCTTTGGGCATTTTGACTGTAGAGCAGGCAAAAGAGCTGCGCAAGGCTGGCGTAACCCGCTATCATTCCAATCTGGAAACCGCAGGCAGCAACTTCCCGAATATCTGCACTACTCATACCTATGCTGATAAATTTGTTACCATCAAAAATGCACAGGCTGCCGGCCTGCGTGTTTGCAGCGGTGGTATTTTAGGACTTGGCGAAACACGTGAGCAGCGTGTAGAATGGGCCTTCACTCTGAAGGAGCTTGGTATTGACAGCGTACCTCTGAATATGCTGACTCCGATTCCGGGCACTCCGTTTGAAAACAACAAACCGCTGCCGCCTTTGGAAATCCTGCGTGCGTTCGCTGTTTTCCGTTTTGTTCTGCCGAAGGCACAAATCCGTACCGCAGGCGGTCGCGAAGTAAACCTGCGTGACCTGCAGGCATTGGCACTCAATGGCGGTGCAAGCGGTATTATGATCGGCGGTTATCTGACTACTGCCGGCCGCGGTACTGACCGCGATATGCAGATGCTCAAGGATCTTGATCGTCCGCGCAGCATGCCGAATCTGGATTAATTAGTTTTCCATGAATTTTTAATACAATCTTACACCTTAAAATCTCAAAAAGATAAGCAGACTGGAGTTGCGACCAGTCTGCTTATTTTTTTATGCGTGCGTGATAACGCACCGTCTTCCGCATCACCAATCCCTCGACGTATGAGAAATACGCCGTCGGGATTGCTTCTTTGAATCCGGCACGTTCTGACGCACGCATTTATTAGATAACGCACCATCTTCTGCATCATCAATCCATCATTTATTTGCGGACGCACTGCCCTCTACGGCAAATTTTATGATATAATATAATTTACTAATGACTTTAAAGAGGTGAAGCAAAATGCAGTCACACTTTCTTATTATTACCGGTATGTCCGGTGCAGGTAAAACGCAGGTTGTGCGTACCCTGGAGGATTTAAATTTCTTTTGCATTGACAATTTGCCGGCGACCTTGATTCCTAAGTTTGCGGAGCTTTGCCGTCAGACTTCGGAGGAAAAGGTAGCTCTTGTTGTTGATATCCGTGGCGGACGCTTTTTTGATAAGCTGCTGCAGGTTTTGGATGAGATGGAGGCCAGCGGCCAAAAATATGAGCTGCTGTTTTTGGATGCTTCCGATGCGACACTGGTGCGCCGTTACAAGGAAACGCGTCGTCGTCATCCCTTGGGTGAGCGCAATACCTTGCTGAAGAATATTACCTGTGAGCGTGAATTGCTTGATCCGCTGCGCGAAAAGGCTACGCATATTATTGATACCTCAACGCTGACTACGGCACAGCTGAAGGCTAAGGTAACAGAAATGTTTGGCGAGGGCTCTTCTAAAGAGCGTATGGGCATTGTTGTGCGTTCCTTTGGCTTTAAGCATGGCCTGCCGCTTGACAGTGACTTGGTGCTTGATGTGCGTTTTTTGCCGAATCCGTTTTATGTGGAGGAGCTGCGCAATATGACAGGCAACGACCGCCCGGTAGCGGATTTTATCTGCCGCTATCCGCAGACCTTCCAGTATCTTAAGCTGGAGGAGCAGCTGCTTGATTTTCTTGTACCGCAATATATTAACGAAGGCAAGGCGCAGCTCGTTATCAGCGTCGGCTGCACAGGCGGACAGCACCGCAGCGTTTTCATTGCCAATAAATTGTACGAATATCTGCGTGAAAAGGGTTACAGCGTTGATGTGACGCATCGTGATATTCCTCACAGAAAGTAAGGGAGGAGCCTAATGGGTTGGATTAGTTGGCTGTGTCCCGGCATTAATTTGAAGCGCTGGCTGCTGCTTTTTGCAGTGGGTGTACTTTTATGTGCCTTGGGACTGGCTTTGTTTTTTAATTATCAGCTGATGGGCAAGGCGGAAGAGCTGCTCTTCCAGATGACCTATCTGACAACAGGACGCTATTCAAATGGCCTGATTATGTCGATGGGCGTGGTTTTTCTTATTGTGGGCTTCGCTATTATGGTCTATGGAACGCGTCGCTTAATCAGCTCGGTAGTATCTGTTGTAGTGCCTGACAAAAACGGTTCATTGATGGAAACGATTTTTATGCAGCGCAAGCTGACACGTGGCCCTGCCATTACCGTTGTCGGCGGCGGTACCGGTCTGTCGACGCTTTTACGCGGTATGAAGTATATTACCAATAACTGTACTGCTGTAGTAACAACTGCCGATGACGGCGGTTCTTCCGGACGTCTGCGCAAGGAGCTGGGTATTATTCCTCCCGGTGATTTGCGTAACTGCCTGACAGCTTTGGCTGACCGCGAGCCGCTGATGGAACGTTTGATGCAGTATCGCTTTCAGGGTGATTCTCCGCTTGCAGGCCATTGCTTCGGCAATTTGTTTATTGCGGCGATGGCACAGGCCGAGGGCGGCATGGAGGCCGGACTGAATGCTACGAGCCAGATTCTTAAGGTGCGCGGCAGGGTTATTCCGTCTACGCTGGAGGATATCCGCCTGCAGGCACGGATGACTGACGGTAGCATTGTGACAGGCGAATCCGAGATTCCCAAGGTGCGCAAGCATATTAAGAAGATGATGATGCTGCCGGCGGATGCACAGGCGGCAAACGGAGCTATTGATGCAATTTTAAATGCTGATGTGCTTATTTTCGGACCGGGCAGCCTGTATACCAGTGTTATTCCTAATCTTTTGGTAGAAGGAATCCGTGATGCTGTTGTCAGGTCCAACGCTATCAAAATCTATATCTGCAATGTTATGACACAGCCCGGCGAAACTGACGGCTATGGTGCTTATGACCATGTACAGGCGTTGATTGATCATGTCGGTACACAGTTCTTGGATTATGCTATTGTCAATTCCCAGGATGTTACGTTAGAGCAGCTGCGTCAGTATGATGCTGAAGGCTCGCGTCCTATTACGCCGGATATTGATAAAATCCGCAGTCTGGGAATTACGGTTGTGCCGGCACGCTTGATAAGTAAGGATGATCTGGTGCGCCATGATCCGCGTAAATTAGCGCGTGTGCTTATTGCTTTGATTTATCGTCTGCGTCTTTTTGGGCGCGGTATGCAGTTTTTTGATTACTTCTTTATGCGTGCAGGCATGAAGAAGCTGTATAAACAAAAATAAAACCAGACGCTGCAGCCTACAGGCTGAGAAGGGAGGAGTCTGCTTGTCTTTTTCCAATGATGTAAAAAATGAATTATCTCGTATAGAAACTAATGATGCGACCGGTGACAAAGCAGAGCTGCTCGGTCTTTTGCGTATGAGCGGTGCGATTGTTATCCGCGGTATGAATATAGGTATCCACTTTTCAACAGAAAATGCTGCTTTGGCCAGACGTGTACTGCAGCTGTTGAAAAGCAATTATCAAGTGCAGACGGAGGTAGTTATTACCCGTTCACGCCGTTTGAAGAAGAATAACCGTTATCAGGTACATGTAGTGCCGGCGCCGCAGGTAAGCAAGGCGCTGAACGAGCTGCAGCTCTTAAGTGTAGAGGGCGATTTGAAAAATCCGTTGCTCTCGCATCACGAAGGCAAGCGCACCTTTTTGCGCGGAGCCTTTTTGGGCGGCGGCAGCATCAGCCGTCCGGCCAGTGATTACCATCTGGAGATGGTTACCGGCAACGAGGATTTTGCTCATACGATTATTAAGGTTATGCAGAGCTTTTCCTTGAAGGCCAAGCTGACCGACAGAAAAAACGAGTATATTGTTTATCTGAAGGATGGCGAAAGCATTATCAGCTTTTTGAGCGTTATCGGTGCACATAATGCGATGATGGAGCTGGAAAATGTTCGCATTGTCAAGGAAATGCGCAATAATGTCAACAGAGCGGTAAATTGCGAAACTGCGAACCTGAACAAGGTGGTTAAGGCTGCCGTGCGTCAGGTAAGCTGTATCAATTATATTGATGAGCATATGGGGCTGAGCGAGCTGCCTCAGGGATTGCAGGATACGGCGCGTCTGCGACTGCAGTATCCGGATGTATCGTTAAATGATTTGGTGGAATACTCCGGTGGCCTGGGTAAATCCGGCATAAATCATCGTTTGAAGAAGCTGCAGGATATTGCAGTAGGTTTAGGTATGGAATTGGAGAAAGCAGATAAATGATTAAGAAAGTATGCTTAGTATTCCTGGCGCTGGTTGTCGTACTTTTGGCGGCTGCAGGTGTTGCATGGAAGCTTAACGGCGAGCGTTGGCAGCAGGAATATGCGGCCTTCAGGAAAACCGGTGCACCGGTACTGATGTATCACGCTGTCGGTCCGGAAGAAGGAGCAGATTGGCCTAAAACGCTGATAATGAAGCCGGAGCTGTTTGAAGCGCATCTGCAGTACCTGAAGGAGCAGGGCTACACGATTGTGACGGTAGCAGAGCTGGCAGAGCGTCTGCAGCAGGGAAAAAGTGTAGATAAGTATGTTGCCTTGAGCTTTGATGATGGCTATAAGAATAATCACAGTGTAGTGCTGCCGTTACTAAAGAAGTATGATGCCAAGGGCTCGTTCTTTGTCATCAACAGGGATATCGGCGATGAGCTGCATATGAATGAGCAGGAAATCAAGGAGCTGATTGCTGCCGGTATGGAGCTTGGCTCGCATACCTACAGCCATAATCCGCTGGCTGCTATTGATGAAAAATATCTGGTATGGGAAACGGATACGTCACGTTATTGGCTGAAGAAGAAATTCGACGGCTATATTGTGCGTACCTTGGCTTATCCTAACGGCAGCTATAACGATAGGGTTATTGATGCAGCGAAAAAATACGGTTTTTACAGGGCGCTGACTGGTCATGTAGGTGTCAATACGGCGGCTACGTACCAAAAGGCACCTTTTGAAATGTACCGTGTAACCGTTGCCGATGACGGAAACGGACTCGAGGGCTTTAAGAGACGTTTAGAGCAGGCATATTTCTTCGGCTTTTTGCAGACGAAGGGCATTGATATCAATATTGTGCGCGACATATTTGTGCGCTAAAGCAGGCAAAATTAAAAGACTGATTAGTTAGGTTTAAAAGTGAATCTAGCTAATCAGTCTTTTTTGCTTTGCATAATGTCTAGCAATGCAATTATGATATCAATCTGTTCTGGTGGTAAATTTTTTAGCAGGTTAAGTGCTTTAGTAATTTTTTCAGGGGAAGGATTCTGCTTATCGAAGAATTGTTGAGGCGTAATGTTGAGGTATTCACATATATAGAAAAATCCCTGCATAGATGGGTAGTTAAGTTTGTTTTCAATTCGATTTATATAGCTTTCGTTTTGTCCGATAGCCAAGCTCATTTCCCTTGCAGATATCTTTTTCTGTTGTCTGAGTTCTGCTAAACGATTAGCAAAAAATTCTTCATACATATATTTCGCCTCCATAAGATATTATATGCTATAAGTATACAAAAACCAGAACATTATACATCTCAAAATCATTGACGTAGGATTTTAAAAATCATATAATGTTAGGTATAGGGTGTTGTCTGCTATGAAGCTATTGTAGTAGGCAGCCTATAAACTCTCTAACATTTCTCCGTTTATAAAAAGCTGTGAATTAAGGAGGATTTCATGATGAAAAGAAGACATTTTAACTTAATCAAGACAGGTAGAAAGAGCAAGCTTGCTTTGGCAGTTGGTTTAGCATTAGCTATGTCTGCGATGGGAAGTGTGTATGCTAGTGGGAATGATGACACGTTTAAGAATTTTGCTAATAAAGATGCTTTGATGAAAACTGCCGAAGGATTTAAAACTCAGGAGTTTAAGAACAGTACTGGATTAGAAGCTATAGGTGCGAATAAGGCGTATGCTTTGGGGTATAGTGGTGCTGGCGTTACTCTTGGTATTGTAGACAATGGTGTGAGAGATGATCATATAGAATTAGCTGGGAAAGTAGAAGTAGTTTACAGTGAACCTGGAAATTGGAAAGAAAATAGTCATGGTAGTCATGTTGCTGGTATTATGGTTGCAAAAAAATCAATTGGTAGCTTTGGTGAGAAGAATAAGAATATGATGGGAATAGCATATAATGCAAATTTACAAAGTATAGATGGCGGTGTTACAGAAATAAGTCACTCTATAGCAAAAAAATATATTAAAAAACTAAAGAAAGAAACTCAAATTATTAATAATAGCTGGAGTGGAGAAGTATCTGCTGAGTGGAATGAATTCGTTGCTGATGATATAAAAGATAATGATCGAGTATATGTTTTTACAGCAGGAAATGAGAGTAAGGTTGATATATCTAATATGACATCTGGAGGATTAGCCGAAAATATTGAAACATCAAAGAATTTTATAAATGTTGCTTCAATTAACGATATGAACGAAATGTCTATCTACAGTAATTTGGCTAAAGGAGCACAAAAAAACACTGTTTTAGCTATTGGTGGTGATAGTAGTAGTAGAATAGGGGAAGTTAATAGTATTGATGCTAACACATTAGATGGTTACTGTGGAAGTGAAGGAACATCAATGGCAGCTCCGTATGTTAGTGGTGTGGTTGCTTTGGTAAAAGAAGCTAATCCGTATCTTACTGGAAAGCAATTAGTAGATGTTATTTTGACTACAGCTGATTCGGATTTTGTTCATCCTAAATTTGCAATAACAAGAAGTTTTAAAAAAGATTTATTTGGAGAGTCTGTCGCTAATGAAACCAATATTATATGTATTGATTATGATGAAAAAAATGGAAATATGGTTAATGATTTAACTGATTACTTATTTGAAAAAGAAGAGATTTTTTGGACAAATTATTTTTGCGATACATATGATTATGAAAAATATAGTGATTTTTTTGATAAACTCAATAAAACAATGGGGGTATCTGATTCACAAAAGATAAAAAATGAAATCTCCAATATTAAACACAATAGCTTGTATATACAAAATAATGATATTAGAGAACTTTTTAAACAAATTAATACTTCTTGTGACAATAATGATATTCCAAAAGCAAAGAAACAATTATTTGAATTAAATATTCTTGTTAAACGATTGCGTGCAGAAGAAACATCTAAAAATTTATTAAGTTGGACTGAAACTGATAAAAATTATAAAAAATATAACTATACATTTGAAGAAGTATATGGTCAGGGAATCGTTGATGCAGGTAAAGCAGTTCAAGGTTTAGGCGCTATTGATGCTGAAAGGTTAGATAATAGTTCATTGATAAGTGATGCTCATAGTGGTTCTAAAGATTATATGTATATCGTTGATACGGGAGAAAAAGAAAAAAATTTTAATCAACGAGGATATAGCATTTGGAGTAATGATATTGCTGAAAAAAATACTAATGGAAAGAAAGCTGGCATTGCTAAAAGTGGAGATGTTGATTTAATTTTACTAGGGAATAATACTTATACTGGGCATACTCTTGTTACTGGTGGTAATTTACAGATTGTTAGAGGCGTAAATGGAAACGTGATAGCTAATGGTGAAGCTGGTGAGGCGATAGCTGAAATAAATGGTTATGCAAAGAACGTTTATGCTTATAATGGTGGTAAGATTTTTATAACTGATAAAATTGCACGTAAAGCTACTGTTGAAAGTGGAGCAGAATTCTATAATGCTGCTTTGCCTGAAAATACTATAGTAAGCGTGAATGGTTGTATTACAGCTAAAGATTGGGTAAAGCAAAATGGCAACAGTTTAGATGATAAGGTAGAGGGAGGCTCAATAGTTGATATAAACTTAAATAATGTTGGGTCAACCATTTCAGGAGCCTTGTACAAAGGAAAGAACAGCATACTTAATGTATCGTTGGCATCAGGAACAAAATTAAATGTCATTGATAGCTTAGATAGTATGTTTCAAGAGAAAACTGGTAATAACGTATTATCATCTTTGAATTTTAATAGTGGTATTGTAGATTTTACTAATGATACGCGTTATGTAAATTTTAAAATTAATAAGCTTTCTGGTAATGATGGATTATTTTTGCTGAAAACGGATTTGCAATCTAAAAAAGCAGATTATGTTATTGTTGATACAGTAGATGGAGAGCAAGAACATAACGTAGGAATAATTGATAAAAATGGAATCATTGAAAATAATGGCTCGTATGTCAAGATTTCTGAAACACCTAATAATGTTTCTTTAAAGGAATTTGTGTTGCCTGTTGATACTGGCGTTTATCAGTATAAACCGTTAATAGATTCCTTGCCTGATTCTTCGGAACGTAAAGGTTGGTATTTCTATGGTTTTGGCGATGGTAAATTAGCTAGACCTGAGATTAATGGGTTGGCAGATGGCGAAGAGCATTATACAACAGATACAATTTTAAATAATGGATTAAAATCTTTCAATTCTACGATAAATGTATCTCAAGGAACAAGTAACGCTATGAAAATCAACATGACTAAAGATGATAACGATAGAGTTACAGGTGTTTATGGTTCTGTAGATTTTACTGGTAATGGCGCTATTGACATTTCTGTTTCAGATGATGGCTCTTATTATAAGCATCTTATTGGTTTAGGTGTCGATAAGGATTATACTGATAAAAACGATACATATAAATTTTCTAGTGAAGCAGATGTATCTATAAATATTAACAATAAAAAATCAAGTTATTCATATGGTATTGTTAACGAAAAAAATGATGGCATAGTTAATATCAATGGCAATACTAAAATTGTGATCAATGATATAGATAATCGAAGCTATGGATTACGTAATAGTGGTCAGTTAGACATTGGCAAAGATTTATCTATCACTATGAATGCTAGTGAAGTATTTACTGAAAACGATAAATATAATGGTAGCTATTCTGTCTATACTGGTATTGAAAGTAACAATAAAATGCGAATTGGCGGAGATACTAATATTAAATTATCACGAGGCATAGGTGTCCCACAAATAATTCGTATCAACAAAGGAGAGGCTATATTTGACGGCAATGTTAAGATAGAAGTCGATGGTGAGCAAACGAAATATAGTAATAGCGTAATCGGTGGCTTCCTAGGATTAAATATAGGTGGGTATTATAAAGATGATATAGAAAATGCTATTACAAAAATCAAAGGAGATTTGCAGCTTGAATTGAACAATTTTGTAATTGGCTCAGTAAGCTCACCGCAAGCAATCTATGTTAGTGAAAAAGGGCAGCTAGATGTTGGTGGTGATATAAATGTATCTATTTTACCAGCTGATCCTGATAACAAAGCTAATAATGGATTTATATATAATTTCGGAACAACAAAGGCGGCTAATATTAATACACAAAACTGTAATTTACAAAATGGTGGTGTATTACATGTAGAAAAAAATATAAATGTTGATGAACTGAATAATATTAGTCCTAATGATAGTAGCAAACTGTATGCAGATAAAATTGTAGCTAATAGCATAACAAATAGTGGTTATATTAAGGCAAATGAGATTGTAGTAAATTCGTATCGTAGCAGTGGCAGTGGTGAAATTGGCAGTTTAAAAGTTACTGGGACAACTTCTGGAATAAGAGGTAACTTTAATATTGGAAATTTAGATTTGACAGGTGATAATTCATATGTTTATTTGACTTTTGAACAAGGCTGTATAATCAATGGTGATGAGAATGGCACTGTAAAAATAGCAAAAGATATAAGAATTGATGATGCTGTTATCAAAATTAGTAATGATAAATCTTTTATTAAAGGAAGGGTTTTGGATTACAATCAGTCTACAAATGCAGAGAAGAGCTTGCTGAGTATATCTAATGGTGCTGAATGGTATGTTACCCAAAAACCTGGAAGTTACTATACTCCATCAGGTGGTTTTGATGTTGAGTATGGTGGAAAAACTGAGCTAAAAGATGGGGGGATAATTACAGTAGAAAGATATACGAATGAAATGGTATCACGATTAAAATTATCAGAGTTACAAGGTAATAATGGTGTTATTCAGATTGGCATATTACAAAATCCAAATAAACTTGAAGATATAAGAGCTGGAGAAGTTTATATAACGAAAAACTTAACTCAGAATGCTCAACATAGTGTTAATTTAATAGCTACTCAGCCAGATTTCCTGTTAACTAATGATACCAAAATCAATCCTTTCACCATCATCGAAGATTCTTCCGAAAAAAATGGTGGTTACAAGCTCAACTTCACAATCAATCCTTTTGACGCAGGTACTTATAATTACACACCGACATTAACAAATGAAAAGAGCAAAGATAATGTTGATTTGTGGAAAGTAACAGATATCAAACTTACTGGTAATACGCCCGAGCCGAAACCTGATCCAGATCCCAATCCCAATCCAAACCCGACGCCAGATCCCAATCCCAATCCAAACCCGACGCCAGATCCCGATCCCAAACCCAACCCGAAACCGGATCCAGATCCAACGCCTGCGCCTGTGCTGTCTAATTTGACTTACAATACTCGCGCTAATGCTATCAATAACTATTATAGATGGCGTGATGAGTATAATAATCTGCAAAAACGCTTGGGTGATTTACGTATGAGCACAGAAGAAAACGGCTTGTGGGCACGTACTTTCCATGGCAAAGAAGAGAGCGGAAAATATGGCTTGAATAACCAGTATAATGCTTTCCAGATTGGCTATGACAAGCAATTGTTGCAGGATGATGGTAGTAAGTGGTTTGTTGGTGCTGCGGTTACTTCTTATGATGGCAAAACGAATTATACTAAACAAGGTAAGGCTGATAATAACAGTATTGGTTTAGCCTTGTATGGAAGTTATTTAGGAGAGAAAGGGCATTATTTTGACGTTGTGGCACGCCATAGCAGATTAAAGAGTGAACTGACAAGTTATGATGCTGGCACTGGTAACAAAATTACAGGAGATTACTATAACTGGGGTAGCAGTTTAAGCATGGAATATGGCAGACGTATTTCTATGAAGCATGATTTCTATCTGCAGCCAGAAGCAGAACTTACTTACGGTGCTACAAGCTCTGCAAGCTACTCTTTGAGCGATGGCTCTAGAGTTAAGCAGGATGGTATCAGTAGCTTGACTGCGCGTGCAGGATTGACTGTAGGCAAGGAGTTTAAAAATAGTAATATCTTTGCTTCTATTAGCGCAGTGCATGATTTTGGTGATGATAACGTATTCTCTATTACAGATAAGTACGGAAAAGTTTATAGGGATATCTCCAATTTGAAAGATTCTTGGTATGAATTGAGCGTTGGTGGAAATGTAAAATTCAATAATAACACTTACATCTACGCCGATTTGGAAAAGACCTTTGGTGGTGATATTCAGACTAAGTGGCGCTATAACTTTGGTGTAAGGTATTCGTTCTAAGCAGATGTTGGTTTTGCTCTAGTTTTAAAGGGAGGCAAGCTTGTCTCCCTTTTTCTTTACGCTAAACGCAAAACAAATGTTTAACAATCTTGCATATACTTGCTTAAATGTAGTATAATTTTGTTAAAAGGATAAGCAAGGGGGCGAGAGCTATATGGGCAGATTCGTTAATCCGGATAATACAACATTTAAGGCAGCACTTAATACTAAAATTTATGTAGATAAAACAGAATTAATAGAGTTCACTAACAGTTTGATTGGAACAACTGAAAATTTTATTTGCAATAGTCGTCCGCGTCGCTTTGGTAAATCTTATACTGCTAATATGTTGTCGGCATATTATAGCAAAGGATGCGATTCTCGAGAACTTTTTTGCGGCTTAGCTGTTGAAAAAAGTTCTGCTTATCTTGAATATCTTAATAAATTTGATGTGATACATTTTGATTTACAGTGGTTTTTTTCTAAAGAACACATAGATGAAACTGTTGATTTAATAACCAATACGATAGTAGACGAATTAAAGAAAATATATGAGGACGTACTATCTGTAGATCTAAGAACTATTCCTGATGCGCTTTCGCAAATTAATGCTGTTACTGGAAATCGGTTTGTTATCATAATCGACGAATGGGATATGCTTATCAGGGATGCTTCAAAAAACAAAGCAATTCAAGAAAAGTATATAGATTTTCTGCGGAGATTGTTTAAAGGTATAGAGCCTGAAAAATATATAGCATTGGCGTATATTACAGGTATATTGCCCATAAAAAAATATAATACGCAGTCTGCGTTGAATAATTTTAATGAGTATACTATGCTTGACCCAGGGCATTTAGCGTCATATATTGGCTTTACGGAGAGTGAGGTTAAAATATTATGCGATGAGTATCATAAAGATTTTACGGAAGTCAAGCGGTGGTATGATGGATATCAGCTTGGTGAGTACCATGTATATAATCCGCGTGCTGTTGTAAGCTTAATGATGAGAGGGAATTTTCAAAGCTATTGGACTCAGACTGGTACTTACGAATCAATTTTGCCATTGATTAACATGAATTTTGATGGCTTGCGTTCTGATATTATAGATATGCTGTCAGGAGATTCTGTAACAGTTATTCCGTACTTTTTTCAAAATGATATGGTCAGCTTTAGGGATAAGGATGATGTTTTGACTTTACTAATACATCTTGGGTATTTAGGTTATGACCAGAAGCGTAAGCAAGCTTTTATTCCTAATGAAGAGATACGCTTTGAGTTTGCTATGGCTACTAAATTGAATAAATGGAGTGAACTGAATAATTTTGAAAAAGAATCGCAAAATTTGCTTAATGCTGTCTTAGATGGAGATGAAGCAGCGGTTGCTGATATGCTGGAAAAGATTCATAATCAATATATATCTATTATTCAATATAATGATGAAAATTCGTTAAGCAGCGTTTTGACAATAGCGTTTTTGAGTTCAATGGATTATTACTTTAAGCCAGTCAGGGAATTGCCTACTGGCAGGGGTTTTGCAGATTTTGTATATATTCCTAAGCCTGAATATAAGGCTGACTACCCTGCTTTAGTGGTAGAGTTGAAATGGAATAAATCTGCAAAGACGGCATTGGCACAAATAAAAGAAAAGCATTATACAGAGTCAATAAAAGAATACACTGGTAAGCTTCTGTTAGTTGGTATAAATTATGATAAAAAAACGAAGGTGCATACATGTTGTATTGAAGAAACGTATAAATGAGCTTTTGGGAGACGGTTGTCTCCCTTTTCTTTTGCATATAAAGTTAACCACAAAAATAAATCGGTTGACAATGAGCAAAGATTAGCGTATTCTATAAACTATGAACTGTAACAGAGGTTACAGAAGCTTTGGAGGCGTGTGATATGCATTTAAAAACAAAAGAATTGATTTTATGCGCATTGTTTATTGCGCTTGTTACTGTAGGAACTTTTATAAAAATTCCGGTAGGCACTGATGTCTATACACTGCAGTTTTTGTTTACTTTATTGGCCGGGTTGCTGCTCGGACCGCGTCTGGGAGCGATTGCTGTCGGTACTTATGTTGTCATGGGTCTGCTCGGCATTCCTGTTTTTGCATCAGGCGGCGGCCCCGGTTATATTGCGCAGCCGACCTTCGGTTATCTTCTGGGATTTATCGTGCAGGCATGGGTAAACGGCGCCTGGGCGCGCAAGGCTAAACAAATCAATTTTCGTAGTCTGTTGGAAGCAAATCTTGTTGGTATGGTAATTGTTTATCTGTTTGGACTCGTGTGGTTCTATGTAGTATCCAATTATATAATCAATGCACCGATTTCCGTGTGGGCAGTTATCTGGTACTGCGGTATTCTGCAGGTTATTCCTGACGTTGTGCTCTGCGTTGGTGCGGCAATGCTGGGGGTGCGCGGTTATAAGGCCGGCATCTGGCTGAAGGCATAAAAAAGCAGTCCTTGCAATCTTATAAAAAGGTTGCGGGACTGCTTTTCGCTTTTAATATGCTTTTAGAAGGCCTTCTGTAGGAAGGCATCTAGGGAAGATTCGTTCATGCTGCCGACTATGCTTGCAACTATATGTCCGTCGGCGCTGATGATATATGATGCGGGGATAGCATCAATACCATAAGCACGTCCGAGTGCTTGGTGGTCGCCGTAAGCGGCAGGGAAGGTATAGCCCTTGCTTTTAATGAAATGTGCCGGTTCCTGTTCATTATCATCTACACTGAGGATGACAAAATGCATTCTGTCCTTATATTCGGCGTACTTCTTTTCAATGTGCGGCAGCTCGCCGACACAGGGAGGGCACCAGGTTGCCCAAAAGTTGATGAAGACAGGCTTGCCTTTTAAGTCACTCAGGCGCATGGTTTTGCCGCTGCCTAACTCTTTGTAGCTGAAATCGGGTGCGACTTCAGCAGCCGAGGCAGCAGCGGTGTTCATCTGCGGTTTGCTGTCGGCAGTTTTATCGGAGAAGGGGCAGCTGCAGCCTGCGGTAAATAATAGCAGTGCAGTCATCGATAAGGTAAGCAGGATTTTTTTCATGTTGACCTCCTTATAAGGATAAGAGAAAATGGTATATTTAAATTAAAACTTTTTGCCAAGGGAAATGGCCTTTACCGGGCAGACACTGCGGCATTCACCGCAGGCGATGCATTCACTGTCACCTACATGCTGACAATCCATTTTGCAATGCGCCATACAACGGTCGCAGTTGATGCACTTTACGGTATTTACCTTCATGCCAAAGAGGGAGATTTTATTAAACAGTCCGTAAATAGCGCCTAAAGGGCAGACGAAGCGGCAGAAGGGTCGATAGATGAAGATGGCTGCCAGTACGGTAAGACACAGCAGTGTCAACTTCCAGATAAACAGCTGGCCCAAAAGCTCACGAATCTGCGGCTTGAAAAATGCCAGGGGCAGAGCAGCCTCCAAAGTACCTGCGGGGCAGATAAATTTACAGAAGGCTGGTACGCAGCTGCCGGTGAACTGATAAAATGCTAGGGGCAGCAGCAGGAGAAAAACCAATGCAATAAAATATTTCAGGTAGCTGAGCAGATAGGTAAAACGGTTGCGCTGCAGCTTAGGAGTAGGAATTTTGTAGAGCAATTCCTGCATGAGGCCGAAAGGACATCCCCAGCCGCAGATAAGACGCGCAAAGATTAACGCAAAGAGCAGAATGAAGCCCAGCACATAGAAGGGAATGCGCAAAAATACACCGCTGAGCGAGCTTTGCAGCGAACCAAGCGGGCAGGCGCCCAAGGCTCCGGGGCAGGAATAGCAGTTTAAACCTGGCAGGCAGATATTCTTGCTGCTGCCCTTCCAGATATTGCCATCGGTAAAGCCTGCAAAATTGCCGTTATATAGGAGGGCGGTGCAAATTTGTACAAGCTTACGTTTAACCAATGCCGATACACTCCAGACAAATTGTCGCTGCCTTGCGCCAGACGGCAAGATATTCTCTGTTGCAGATACCATACGTCAGCATGGCGGCAGCGCTCAGAAGGATTAAAATACGTGTTATTTTCATAGCAAGCAGACCTCCTATATAATTACTAAGAATATTCTAGCATATACAATGAAATTTTACTATGAATGCATGACTATACATTATTGAGGTTGGGTAGCAAATAGCAAAAAATAATATTAAATTATTTCTATCCGTGTATTGAATGATTTTCTGACTGGTGTTGTATGGATAAAAGCGTATGAACAGGCTATAATAAAACAGCTAATGCAATGGAAGAATATAGGTCGCGAAATAGTATTTGTAAATGAGCAATTTAAAAAAATCCTTGCAAAATAGGCAAAAACAAGGTAAAATAAAACAAGTAATAATATATTTTTTTGGAGGTAATCGTTATGCGTAAACACATCAAAACTGTTAATAAAGCAATGCTGAACAAAACTCTGCGTACCGGTGGCTGCGGCGAGTGCCCGGCTTCCTGCCAATCCGCTTGCAAAACTTCCTGCACCGTTGGCAACCAGGTTTGCGAACACTGCAAATAATATCTGAGCTTAATGCAGCTCCCTGTCTGGTGCAGGGGGCTGTTTTACTATCTATGCAAAAAGAAAGGTTGGAATACATGCTGATACATAAAATGCGTCTTGATGATAATATGGCTGTGCTGGATATCAACAGCGGTGCCGTTCATCTTGTAGACGATGTTATTTACGATTTACTAGATTATTATGATGGTAGCAACGATGCTGAGGCTATGGCCGCTTTGAAGGATAAATACAGCGAAGAGGATTTGCGCGATGCATTGGAAGAAATGCACGGTCTGCAGGATGAAGGTCTGCTTTTCAGCCCTTCCTTTGATGTACCGCCGACTTTTGCAGAAAAGCCGATTGTAAAATCCCTGTGCCTGCTTGTAACTCATGACTGCAATCTGCGTTGCGGTTACTGTTTTGCTGACACCGGTTCTTTTGGTGGCTGCCGTCAGCTCATGAGCAAGGAAACTGCGGAAAAGGCTATCGAGTTTGCTATTGAAGGCAGCAAGAAGCGCCATAACCTGGAGCTGGATATGTTCGGCGGTGAACCGCTGATGAATTGGCCGGTTGTTGTGCATATCACAGAATATGTACGCCGTCGCGAAAAAGAAACCGGCAAGAATATTAAACTGACTTTGACAACCAATGGTACTCTTTTAAATGATGATAATATCAAATTCCTCAACGATAACCGCGTTATGCTGGTTCTGAGCCTGGATGGCAAGAAGGAAACTCATGATGCTATGCGTCCTTTCCCGAACAAAGCTGGCAGCTATGATGCAGCAGTACGCGGCTTCAAAAAGGTAATTGACAGCCGTGAGGGCAAAAACTACTATCTGCGCGGAACCTATACCCATTTCAGCACCCACTTCTGTGAAGACGTGCTGGATATGACTAAGGTGGGCAAGGAGATTTCCGTAGAGCCGGTAGTAGGCATTGATGAACCCTGGGTATTGACTGAGGAAGATTTGCCGGTTATTTTCGATGAATATGATAAGCTGGCTCGTGCATATCTGGAGCGTCGTCGTGAAGGTAATCCCTTTGACTTCTTCCATTTTAATGTAGCACTTGATAATGGTCCGTGCGTAGCTAAGCGCTTGGCAGGCTGCGGCGCCGGTCATGAATACTATTGCATTACTGCTGATGGCGATATTTATCCGTGCCATCAGTTTGTAGGCCGTGAACAATATAAGATGGGTACCTTGGATACCGGTATTGTTACACCTGAGATGGTGCAGAAGTTCCGTCATACCCATGTTCTTACTAAGCCGGAGTGCAGCAAATGCTGGGCACGCTTCTTCTGCAGCGGTGGCTGCCACGCCAATGCGGATTTAATTAACGGTGATATTACCAAGCCGTATGAGTATGGATGTCGCCTGCAAAAGAAACGTCTGGAGAATGCTATCATTGTTCAGGCTGTTCTGTCTGCCGAAGCACAGGAAGGCGAGGACCTGCGGCCGCATATCAACAACTTCACTTACGAAAAATAACAGATAGTTTCTCGTGCGCTCTGCGAAAGCAGAGCGCATTTTTACGTTTTCGCCGATAATAGTGAAAAATGCCGGAAAAAACAAGCAGGAAATTTGCTGCTGAGAAAGAAAAAAATCTCGAAAATTTTTCGGGAGAAAGTGATTTTTCTACGCATAATCTGCCTTTTTTCGGTAGAAAATCTAACTTTTTTTGAGATTTTTTGAAGAAATTTTAGGTGCTTTAAAGCGTGTATACATGATGCTTCTTTTGAATACTGAGCCACGTGTATCACGAAAAAATGTTAAAAAAGTAACAAAAAAGGTGTTGACATAATGCGGGTCACATGGTATTATATACAAGTCGACGCGATACGGCAACAAAACAAAAGCCAAAGTCGCTAGGCACTGAACCTTGAAAACTGAACATAAACCTAGAAAAAAGCGAATGTG
>ERZ791912.337-NODE-337-length-30926-cov-40.928120_pt1 | contig 30926 bp, 20 predicted proteins | sample MGYA00510141_ERZ791912 | MGnify/ENA primary metagenome ERZ791912 (study PRJEB30046, sample SAMN00792082) | human gut metagenome | study: EMG produced TPA metagenomics assembly of the A metagenome-wide association study of gut microbiota in type 2... | reverse complement strand
AGAACTATCCAATCAAAGCTTCTGGCATTGAACATAGTGTGCAGGACTGCCTGTAGCTTATATTTGTCGTCCGTTCATCACCAACTAATATTCAATTAAACAACAATATTTCTATGCTGCATATTCAGAATCACCAAAGAAATCGTTATACCATACAAGGAACATATATACTGTCCATATCTTTCTTGAATTATCGGCTTTTCCCTCTTTGTGATCATCAAGGTACTTAACAAGCTCCTTAGTGTTAAAGTATTTTTCTGCAGCTTCGCTTGTGAAGGCTTTCTTTATCATATTGTAATACTTGTCATCCTTGAGCCAGATTCTTATAGGTACAGGGAATCCAAGCTTCTTCTTTTCAGCTACCATATCTGGAAGATACTTATGAGCAGCCATACGCATAGCATATTTTGTGTTGGACTTGTTTACTTTATACTTAGTAGGTATAGTCCTTGCTACATCGAATACCTCTCTGTCAAGGAAAGGAACACGTACTTCAAGGCTGTGTGCCATGCTCATCTTGTCGGCCTTAAGCAGAATATCACCAATAAGCCAGAAGTTGATATCAATGTACTGCATTTTCGTAACATCATCCTTATCCTTAACCTTGTCATAGAAAGGCTTTGTAAGCTCTTTATGGTCGTACTTTCCAGTAGGATTCTTTAATATCTTTGCGCGTTCTTTTTCATTAAACATAAATGCGTTACCGATGAAACGCTCCTCAATATCCTTGCTGCCTCTTATAAGGAAATTCTTACCTTTAAATTTAAATGGAATAGCCTGTGCTACATTAGCAAGTCCCTTACGAAGACCCTTTGGAAGCTTTCTGTAACCTGCAGTATCAAGAGGTTCCTTGTAAATGTTGTATCCACCGAAGAATTCATCAGCACCTTCGCCAGACATAGAAACCTTGACGTGCTTTGCAGCAGTCTGGCTTACAAAGTAAAGTGCGATGGCAGCAGGATCTGCTAAAGGTTCATCCATGTGATACTGGATTTTAGGGATAGCAGCCCAGTATTCTTCACTTGATACAAGCTTTGAATAGTTGTCTATCTGAATCTTTTCAGATAAAGCCTTTGCATAATCTATTTCGTTATATTTTTCGTAGTCGAAACCAACTGTAAATGTTTTATCACCATTGAAGGTGGCAGCGACATAGCTTGAGTCAACACCACTGGAAAGAAATGAGCCAACCTCAACATCACTAATCTTGTGATGTTCTACTGAATCATGCATGGCATCATCAATCTCCTGTACAAAATCATCCAGGGACTTGTTTTCATCAGCCTCAAAAGTAGGTTCCCAGTATCTTTTTATATTAATCTGTCCGTTATGGAAAGTGAAGCAGTGTCCAGGCATAAGCTTGTATACACCCTTAAAGAATGTCTCAGGGAGTACTGAGTACTGGAAAGTAAGATAATTCTCAAGAGCCACATCGTTAACTTCCTTCTTATAAGCAGGATGTGCCAGTATGCTCTTAATCTCTGAACCATATATTATATTTCCATCAACTATTGTGTAGTAAAAAGGCTTAATACCAAAGAAATCTCTTGCACCAAAAAGAGTTTCTTTTTCGCTGTCCCAGATAACGAAAGCGAACATACCGCGAAGTTTATTAAGCATATCTTCACCATATTCTTCATAAGCATGAATAAGAACCTCTGTATCGGAGTTGTTTGCAAAAGTGTGTCCATTTTCAATAAGCTCTTTTCTTAAATCCTGGTAATTATATATTTCACCATTAAAAGTGATGACAATTTTTTTATTTTCGTTAAACATAGGCTGGCTTCCGTTATCAAGGTCGATGATTGAAAGTCTTCTAAAGCCCATATATGCCTTGTTATCTATATACTGACCGGCACTGTCGGGACCTCTGTGGATAATTTTATTCATCATATCAGTAAGAACATCTTTACCATTCTCAAGGTATCCTGTAAATCCAGCAAAACCGCACATATTACAAAACCGTCCTTTCATAAACTAAATGTTGTTTGTGAGATAAAGATATGGGGTCAAAAGGAAATTCTGACACATATATCTTATAAATCAATTATGTAATTATAACAAACCAGAGTATTTAATACAAGAAAATGTAATAATATTATGCGTTATTGCGTGTTCTATAAATAATAAAAAAATAATACCCATGATATTGACAATTAAGTATATATATGATATGTTTAGTTTAAATAATAAAGTTATGGCGCGGTAACAAAAAGACAGGAGATGATTGATTGGAAGAATATATATGACATTCCTGATATAAACACAAGATGACAAAATCAGGATAATAACTCTATAGATATTATTGACAGCATAAAGAATATTTAATCTGGTAATCTTAATAAAAACTATTCATCTGATGTGAATATATAACGTAATGTCACATTGATTCATATTAATTTCCACAAGACATTTAATATTATATTAACAATATCAATCCGCTTATATAAGACATGTTGTGCATGTCATGCTTAGATATAACAGGATTGTGTACATATTATTTTATAAAAAGTATAAGACAAAGTGGACGAACGATGATATTTGACAGTGCCCATAAGCATATTATTCTAAAAAAATATAAGACAAATATAAGATAAATATAAAGAAGGAAAAAGTGAGAATGAAGCGAAATATTTTATTGAAAATAATATTAATAACAGTGACGATTGGAGCTTTATTAGCAGCTGCAGCCGTTGTTAAGAAGAATGCGGATGCTAAAAACAAAGTGCCAGAAAAAAATAGTGCTGCAGTTGAAACGATACAGACAAAAAAAGCAACAGTATCAGAATCGGATTTTGCAGAACTAAAAGAATATAAGGAACAAAAAGAAATAGAATCAGATTTTGCAGAACAAAAAGAAACTGAAAAAGAAATAGAATCAGACCTTGCAGAGCCAGAAGAATCAAATGAACAGGCAGATTCAGGAATAGATATAGATATAAAAGAACAAGAAGAATATGGGAAGCCAGATTCAGAAGGAAAGTCAGAGCCTGAAGATAAACCAGATTCCGAAGAGAAGCCAGAGCCCGAAGAGAAACCAGAGCCTGAAGAGAAATCAGAGCCAGAAGGAAAGTCAGAGTCCGAAGGGAAGTCGGATACAGAAGAAAAGCAGGAACCAGCCGTAACAGATAGTCCTTATGGACATGAAATCTATATAGCTAATGGCGTACTGCAATATGGTGAAAACGCAAGTGAAGCACAGATGGGAAAGGATGTTAATACAGGAAGTACAGTGGAATGTCCATATCCTATAGAGGTTATGACAACAAGGGTTATGTATGATGAGCATTGTGGTTATCATACATATAAAGGATATTATACAGTTTCAGATAAAACCGAAATTCTTGATTGCCTGGTTGATGCAATGGGGAGTCCGTTGTTTAACGCAGATACAGCTATGTTTCAGGGGGTTATGGGTATATATAGATGTGGTTCCGTTGTGTTTACATGTCTTGGAATAGTGGAATAAAGGGGGCATATATATGGCAGCATGTCCTATGAAGGACAAAAAAAGAGTGACTTTATTATATATATTATCGGTATTGGTGTTATTATTATCATTTGTAGGTCTGGCATATGCGTATCAAGCGGGCAGTTATACAGATGATGATTTTAAAAGACAGATAACCGTTGATTTTGCCGGTGGCACAGCTGATTTACAATGGGTATATATGAATGATAAGAATAAACAGATATATTTTGATGATATACCTTTTTATAGTGATAATGAGGCACCGCATGAAGGAACATTTACAGAACATGTGAACTGTCGTGGATATACGCCGTATCTTCGTGTATACAATATTTCGAAAGAAGGCTGTATATTCAATGTGGATTTCACTGGCTATAAAAACTATAATAATTGGGACAATCCAGACAACAATGTTAAGGAAATGCTTGGCGGTTACCTGTTTGAAGCTGGCTGTAATATCAATTATGATGGAGATAAATATTCCGGTGAAAGAAAACCATTAACTATCACATTAGGATGGGCATGCAACTTTAACATCGAATGGGATGCTGGAGTCAGTGATGTTATAGGACACAGCACGAGTGGTCTTGATATGCGGTATTCAGATGGACAGACTATTACATATAAAGAAGGTACATTGGTTCCTACATGGATATATCTTAAAGATGGATATGAACTTGATTATATACAGGAAGGTGACAAAAAATGGTATGATTCCACATGGAATGAAGCATGTAAAAGATGGGATAACTACTGGACTATGAATAGGAGCCGGAGCATTTATATTCATACTAAGAAGAAAGAGGTTATAAAATCATATAAGCAGACTGTATACATAAGATATCAGAATCAGAATGGTACGTGGGAAAGATGGGATGACACGTCAGCAATAACTGAAAATGTATTATGTGGTTCAACATATACATTTGATACTAAGAATATAACTGGAAATTCAAAATGGAATTCAAACCTATACAGGATGCCAGAGCAGTTTGATGATGGAACATCCTTTGCCTATAAAGTAAGTGGTGCAAAAACTAATTATATAAGTGTAGCCAGATTAAAAATACAGAATGACCAGGAGATATATGTGAGGTATCAGAATGAGGATGGTTCATGGGGTGAATATTCAAGCACATACTGGCATACACCAACAAAGAAAGCACCTGATGGCTATTGGGAGAACTTTCTGTGGCATGTAGATAATGGTACATCGTTTGGTTTTGGAGTTGAAGATATTAAACAGGATTCAAGGTGGGATGCCACGTTATATGAGTTTCCAGATACATATGCAGATGGTTCGTCGTTACGATATACAGTGACAAAGGCTTGTAAAAAATATGTTGATATATCAAGAAAATTCATACTGACATTATCACAGGAGGATGCAACAACAAGGGGAACACAATCAGTTATGGTATCTTACAGGAAAGGACTGCCTGATATAACGGTTCCTGAACAGAAATATAAAGCTTCTTTTTATGATGATAACTATAATGACAGACTATTATTATCTGATATAGTCCAGATTAATAAGTTTAAAGGATATATGTTGAAAGAAAAAAGAAATGAAGTCAGTCTGGGAAGTATATTAAATGAAAGTTATAATTATTCAGATGCTAATGCTGATAATTCTATTATTTCAACAGTAACATTAACAAGACCATATACTGGCAATTTGTATTTTTACTATGATGGTTATAATAGTACAGATGAAGAGGTTTCTGTTAATGTTGAGTGGAGTACTCTTGATGGTGACAGTGATAACGAGGAAATATGGTTTTTACCACATTCAAATGATAATAACTATGTAGATGTCTATGTTAATAAGGTTAACAGTATAAGAATCAGGTACCGGGGACCAGAGTATGGACCAGATAGTTATGGCAGCTGGAATATCAGTCTTAATATTGAAGAAATGGCTGATGTGAATGATTACTGGTATAACAGTGAAGGTAAAGCCGATATTTACAGTTATCCATATGCATGTAACGAAACTGTTTATGCGAAGTGGGAAGAAAGTAAAATCACACTGCCAGATAAAGATGAGGTAACGAAGCCTGGTTTTGAGTTAACTGGCTGGTCAGATGGAATAAACACTTATGATCCAGGTGATAAAATATCAATAAAAAAAGATACAAGGTTTTATGCAATATGGGAAGAAGTAATACCTGAAAGCAACTCTGAGAGTAATATAACAAAGGCAGCATCAACAATGTACTTTGATACACTTATACGGCGTACATCAGGAGATGAAGCATGGTATGACACAGTTGGAAGCTATAGTATAAAAAGTCTTAAGGATTATAGCAATGATAGTTGTGTACAGATATGGAAGATAGATATTGCTGGTAATATAACAAGAATGAAATGAGGCATTTACAAAATCATGAAAATATTTTATAATTAAAGACAGATTTTTTATATATTTTGGACATAATTGCCATTATGGAAAGGATTGCGGTATGGAAAAGATAAAAATGACAACACCTCTCGTAGAGATGGATGGAGATGAGATGACAAGAGTGTTATGGGGACTTATTAAGGATGAACTTTTACTTCCTTATGTAGATCTTAACACAGAATATTATGATCTTGGACTTGTTCATCGTAATGATACTAACGACCAGGTTACTATAGATTCAGCAGAGGCTACTAAAAAGTATGGTGTTGCAGTAAAGTGTGCTACAATCACTCCTAATGCAGCAAGAGTAAAAGAATATAACCTTAAGGAGATGTATAAGAGCCCTAATGGAACAATAAGAGCTATTCTTGATGGTACGGTATTCAGGGCACCTATCATTGTTAATGGTATTGAACCTTATGTTAAGACATGGAAGAAACCTATAACTATAGCAAGACATGCATATGGTGATGTATATAAGGCTTCAGAGATGAAGATTCCAGCAGCAGGAAAGGCTGAGCTTGTATACACAGACGAACAGGGTAACGAAACAAGAGAGCTTATACATAACTTCAAGGGTGCTGGTATCATACAGGGTATGCACAATCTTAATGATTCTATAGAGAACTTTGCAAGAAGCTGTTTTAACTTTGCTCTTGAAACTAAGCAGGATCTTTGGTTTGCAACTAAGGATACAATATCTAAGAAGTATGATCATACATTCAAGGATATATTCCAGGAAATATATGATAATGATTATGCTGATAAGTTTAAGGAAGCAGGCATTGAATATTTCTATACATTAATAGATGATGCAGTAGCAAGAGTTATTCGTTCAGAGGGAGGATATATCTGGGCTTGTAAGAATTATGACGGCGATGTTATGTCAGATATGGTTGCTACAGCATTTGGTTCATTATCCATGATGACATCAGTTCTTGTATCACCTAAAGGCTTCTATGAATATGAAGCTGCACATGGTACAGTACAGAGACATTATTATAAGCATCTTAAGGGAGAGGAAACATCTACTAACCCTATAGCTACTATATTTGCATGGACAGGAGCTTTAAGAAAGAGAGGAGAACTTGATTCTATTCCTGAACTTGTAAGATTTGCAGATACACTTGAAAAGGCTTGTATCAAGACAGTAGAAGATGGTAAGATGACAAAGGATCTTGCACTTATAACAACATTAGAGAATCCTGTAACACTTAATACACAGGATTTTATCAAAGCAGTAAGGGCAACGCTTGATGAACTTATGAATTAATGTATAATTAACTGCTCCATTGATATTATAATATCAGTGGAGCAGATTATGTTGTAAGAGGTATGAAACAGAACGTAACTTAAGGAGTGTTATGCGTAATATATTATTGGATTTCAGTTTCAGGGGAATGAATATTAACCAGCTTGCAGTCTGGTTTTTTATATATAGCTTTTTTGGATGGGCAATGGAGTGCATAGTTATAAGAAAGCAGCTTGGCTACTGGGAAAACAGAGGGTTTGCAAAGCTGCCATTTTGTGTAATATACGGTTTTGGAACATATATAGCTTTCAATATATTTGCACCTATACAAAACAACTATATTGCATTGTATATATTTGGTGCTGTATGTGCAACAATATTTGAGTATATGACGGCGAAGCTTATGTTAAAGCTGTTCGGCGAAGTATGGTGGAACTATGATCACCTTAGATTTAATTATAAGGGTATAATATGCCTTCAGAGCACAATTGGATGGGGATTTCTGGCAGTGCTTATATTCGGAGTGTTTAACAGGCTTGTAGAACAGGCAGTATTTTCTATGCGTATGTCAGCGGTTACAGTGATTTCAGTTGTTCTTGTTGTGTCATATGTATGTGATTTTTCATATCATTTTACAAAGCGTTTATTAAACAAAAGAATGGGAGATGCAGTTAAACATGCATCAGGCTGCAGTAATCTTCTTAACAGATTCCATAGGTGATTTCGGGGTGAGATATGTTAGAAAGTCTTAGAAATAACATGAAACTGCTAAAAAGCAGTAAAAGACATGTATTGTTGTTTGAACTTGCATATAAGCTCCTTGCATTAGCAGTGTTTTATCCTGTTATTACGGGTGTTATCCGTTTGTGCATGAGAATAACAGGGATTAATTATCTTACAAATGAATATATAGCGAAAGCGTTTATGAATCCTGTAATAATCATATTCTGCCTTTTAGGGGTTATAGGATTCATAGTTTACTGCTTATATGAAATGGCATATCTTGCAGTATGTTTTGAAACCAAGAGAAAAGGTATACAGGCGTCTATTATTGATAACATATATAATGCCTTTTTGCGGCTTAAAAAGCTGTTGAGGATTCAGAGCATACCGCTTTTTTTATATTTTCTGATATCTATAATAGTTATTAATGTGACAGTTACTGGCAATATTATATTTAGCGAAAGTGTAAAAAATATTATAAAAAGTGAGGTAAAACGAAATAGAACTGTTATATTTATTGTGACAGCAATTATCATAATATGCCTGTTTTACTTTGTTATACGGGATATTTTTTCATTTAACATATACATGATGGAGGGAAAAAACTTCAGACAGTCATGTGCTAAAAGCAGAAGCATTGTTAAAAATAATGTACTGAAGATAGTGGGTGTAGTTGTACTATATAATCTTGCACTTTTAGCGGCTATTTATATATTTTATATAATTATATCTGTTGTACTTATTGCCGGAGTTAAACTGCTTGATCTTGCTTATATGGGTAGTGCGGTGTATCTTTCTGTGCTTAGTACATTAAGGACGATAGTAAGATTATTTCTTGTATTTTTATCTATACCTTGTTCATTCTCTATGATATCATATATGTATTACAAGTATGAGAATCTTTCGGATATTAATTTTGAGTTTGTTGATATAGATGAAGGAAGCGCAAGGATAAACAGGATTATATATTCATTTGTTCTTGTGATGTCGATAGTCCTGGATGTGTTATATGTGGTGTTAACATTTAACAGCAACCCTTTTGAGAGAGTTGCTATATTCCATGATACTAAGATAACAGCACACAGGGGTGCATCAAGGGAAGCACCGGAGAATACACTGGCAGCTTTCCAGCGTGCCATAGATGATATGGCTGATTATATTGAACTTGATGTGCAGATGACAAGCGATGGTTATATAGTAGTTATGCACGATGCATCAGCATATAGGACAACAGGTGTGGCCAAGAATATAACAGATATGACATATGAGGAAGTAAAGAAGCTTGATGCCGGGTACTGGTTTTCAGAAAAATATAGGGGTGAAAGGGTTCCATCTTTTGAAGAGGTGTTAAAGCTTGTTAAAAGCAGTCCTGTCAGTATAAAGCTTAATGTTGAGATAAAGTCATCAGCGGATAGCAGCATAGCAGCTGGAAAGGTTATAGAGCTTATAAAGAAATATTCCATGGAACAGAATTGTGTTATAACTTCATTTGATTATGATGCGCTTCTTGCAGTTAAGAGCATGGATGAGGATATACAGACTGGCTATATACTGTCTGTTGCATATGGAAGATTTTATGAGAATACCAACGTAGACTTCTTTAGTGTTAACGCTTCATTCCTTACAAAGAGAACAGTGGATGCCATACATAATACTGGTAAACAGGTATATGCATGGACAGCTAATAACGATACATCTATAAAGAATCTTGCTAATAAAGGTATTGATAATATAATAACAGATGAACCTGTTATGGCAAGGGAGGTTGTGTATTCAAGGAATACAAGTGAAACTATTACAAATATGATCAAATATGTATTTAATAAATAACAGTCGCATTTTGCTTCGCAAAACAATGAGGTAAATACCTCTGCTCCTGCAAGGGCAGTCGCATTTTGCTTCGCAAAACAAGGAGGTATGTATGCTTAGGGGAATAGGTACATCTAAGGGTATAGGTATAGGAAAGGCACTGGTGTTAAAAAATACAGGGTGCGAGGTAAAAAAGTATAAAATAGATGATGTAGATGCAGAACTTCAAAGATACAAGGATGGAGTGGACACATTCATAAAGGAGACAGACGAATTCATAGAGAAGCTGACAGCTAAGTTAAACGGCGATGATAAGAATGCACTTGTTCTTAAGAACCAGGAATATTTAGCTGGTGATATACAGCTTACGTCAGAGGTTTGTAATATTATAAAGAAGAATAATATTAATGCAGAGGCAGCCCTTTATGAGGCCTGCGAATCTTTGAAGCAGCTGTTTCTAAGTATGGATAACGAGGCTATAGCCCAGCGTGTAACAGATATTGAAGATATGAGGGAGAGATTGACAGCAATACTTCTTGGTGTTAAGAGTATTGATCTTACGCATCTTCCTGATAACACGATTATTATAGCTGATGAGATACATCCATCTATGACAGCGAATATGGATACTGTGCATATAGCAGGCATTATATCTGAAAAAGGTGGAGACACATCACATGCATCGATACTTGCAAGAGCTTTGGAGATACCAGCAGTTCTTAGTGTAAAGGGTATATGCAGTGAGGTTAAGGATGGAGAAGACATAATAGTTGATGGTGCATATGGTGAAGTGTTTGTATCTCCAAGTGACATAACTAAAAAGATATATGCCAAAAAGAAAAAACAGTACGATGAGAGTGTTATAGAACTTAAGAAATATATCAATAAACAAACAGTTACTAAAGATGGCAGACGTGTGATGCTGGCTGCTAATATAGGCAATGCACTTGATGCTGCAAAGGCAGTCAGGGATGGTGCAGAAGGTGTGGGACTGTTCAGGACTGAATTTCTTTTTATGAATGGAAGCAAGCTTCCAACAGAAGAAGAACAGTTTACAGAATATAAGAAAGCAGCAGTTCTTCTTGATGGAAGGGAACTTACTATAAGAACACTTGATATCGGCGGAGATAAAGATATTCCATATATGGGATTGTCTAAAGAAACTAACCCATTCTTAGGATACAGGGCGATAAGATTCTGCCTTGACAGGATAGATGTTTTTACGACACAGTTAAGGGCTATATTAAGGGCTAGTGCTTACGGTAATATCAGAATTATGATACCTATGATAACATCGGTTTCAGAGGTCAACGAGGTTAAAAAGATTATAGCAGGAATATGCAGGGATCTTGATAAGAAGGATATTAAGTATGATACTGATATTAAAGTTGGTATTATGGTAGAAACACCAGCAGCGGCTATTATGGCAGATGTTCTTGCAAGGCAGGTCGATTTCTTCTCAATAGGAACTAATGATCTTACGCAGTATACGCTTGCTGTTGACAGAGGTAACGAAAATGTTTCATATCTGTATTCGGCACTTAATCCGGCAGTTCTAAGAAGCATTAAAAGAATAATAGAATGTGCGCATAACGCAGGTATTGATGTAGGTATGTGTGGTGAGGCGGCAGCAGATGAACGCATGATACCACTGCTTTTATCTTTTGGTCTTGATGAGTTTTCAGTCGGTGTAAGCCGTGTGCTTGAGGTAAGAAAAGAGATTGCATCATGGAGTATGAAAGAAGCTGGTGATATAGCAGGGAATATATTAGGATATTCAGAGGAAAAGGAAGTATCGAATTATCTGAGTGATTATATATCATCAAGAGCTGAAACATCTAAGCAGACAGCTAAAGATAGTAATGACAGTGCATTATAAAATATGTTGTATGTGATAATACAAAGAATAGATGACATAACGGATAAATAATGCTATGAATAAATGTCATAATGAATAAGTAATGTGATAATAAAAATGATAGAAATGAGGAACATATGGCGATATATGTAACAGATGAAGAGCAGGAAAAAGTTATACTTGTAGGTGTGGAGCTTGACCCGGCAGATGATTGTGAGAAATCACTTGAGGAGCTATCTGAGCTTGCAAAGACAGCAGGGGCAGTTACAGTTGGAAAGATGATACAGCCAAGAGACAGCTTCCATCCTGCAACTTATATAGGAAAAGGAAAGCTTGAAGAGTTAAGAGCTATGATACAGGAGCTTGGAGCAACAGGTATTATATGTGATGATGAGCTGTCACCGGCACAGTTAAGGAACCTTGAAGATGTTCTTGATACAAAGATTATGGACAGAACTATGGTTATATTAGATATATTTGCAGCAAGAGCGTCATCAAGTGAAGGTAAGATACAGGTTGAGATGGCACAGCTTAAGTACAGGTCAACAAGACTTGCAGGTCTTGGAATAACACTGTCAAGACTTGGTGGTGGTATAGGAACAAGAGGTCCTGGTGAGAAGAAGATAGAAACGGACCGAAGAATAATACGTGACAGAATATCCCACTTATCAGCAGAATTAAAAGAAATAAAAAGCCATCGTGATATACAAAGGCAGAACAGAGAGAACAGTTCAACACCTGTGGCTGCCATAGTAGGTTATACTAATGCAGGAAAGTCAACACTTCTTAACAGACTTACAGATGCTGGTGTGTTATCAGAAGACAAGCTGTTTGCAACACTTGATCCTACGACAAGGGCACTTAAACTTGCGAATGGCGAAAAAGTGCTTTTAACAGATACAGTCGGATTCATAAGAAAGCTTCCGCATAATCTTATTGAGGCCTTCAGGAGTACACTAGAAGAAGCTAAATATGCAGATATGATAGTACACGTTGTTGACTGTTCTAATGATGATTATGAGAGACACATGGCAACGGTATACGATACCCTTAAACAGCTGGATGTAGGTGATAAGCCGGTTATCACACTCTTTAACAAATGTGATGAATTCGATGAGATACCTATACTTAAAGATAGTAAAGCTGATTATGTAGAGAATATATCAGCAAAAACTGGTATGGGACTTGATAGTTTCCTGATGGATATACAGGATATTATCCTTAAGAGCAGAATCCAGATAGAAAGGGTATTTCCATATAATGAGGCAGGAAAGCTTCAGCTTATAAGAGAGTATGGACAGCTTGAAAGTGAAGAATATACTCAGGAGGGTATTAAAGTTAAAGGTTATGTACCGGCATGGGTTGGCGGAAAGCTGTAATACAGGAAAGAGGATTGATATGAATATAATAGCACTTGCAGATAATAACTGGGCGATTGGTAATAATGGAAGACTTCTTGTGGATATCCCGGAGGATAAGAAGCTGTTTCGTGGGGAAACATATGGAAAGGTTGTAGTTATGGGAAGAAAGACCTATGAAGGCCTTCCTAACCAGTCAGCACTTGAGGGCAGAAAGAACATAGTACTGACTAATAACCTGAATTATAAAGCTAAGGATGTGCTTATATGCCATAGTGTTCAAGAGGTGCTGGAACAGCTTAAAAGCTATGACAGTAAGGATGTCTATATAATAGGTGGCGGACAGATATATGAACAGTTTCTTCCATATTGTGATACAGCACATATAACAAGAGTAGATTATAAGTATCAGGCAGACACATATATCACAGATTTTGATAAGCTTGATGGCTGGAGGGTTACGGCCAGAAGTGAAGAACATACTTACTTTGACATATGCTATGAATTCGTCTGCTATCAGAAGGAAAAGTAAGTGATAATTAAGTGATAGGTAAGCGATAAGTAAGCGGAAAGTGAGTGATATGCAGGATAACGCATAGATAGATGCACTGGTGTGCAGAAGCATATCCTTATCTGTGCGATATATGACCGGAAGAGAGGATTAGTATGAATAAAAAAATGTGGAAAATAAGGCGTATAATTACAGTTGTGCTTATGGCTGTCATAATTACCGGGCTGACTGTGTGGTATGGAATTCCACACCTATATGCATCACAAGAGGAGAAGACACTAAGAGTTATTCAACAGTCACAGAAGATACTTGAAAGCATTATAGAGAATTATATCGACAAAATAAGCCAGATTGATCCTATGGGGAATCATACATATGAAGGTGCGATAACCGTATCGGAGTGTGTTTATGATGGCGTGGATTACAGACCAGATGCATATAATAGAAGTCAGAAATATAGCATAGTTACTACAAATAATAATATAGTACTGGACATGCCTAAGGTCAAAGATGGCACACTGGTAGTAGATAAGAATGATATACTAAAATATGGTCTTGCCAAAATTGACTCTAGCCAGACAAAGCCGATATTAAGGGCAGCTCTGACACACGTTATGGAAGGGTATAAAGTAGCTGTTAAGGATAGTGCAACTATAAGCGATAAAGCATTAATAGCAGGGTTTAATACATTTGTCGAAGAAATGTATAAGGATCCGGTTATTCTTCCATACATTTCCCTGTTTAATGTTCATGGAATAACTGCAGATAATATGAAGAGCAGGTTTAGTGAATATGCTAAGGGTGTGTATACAACATATAATATAAGCCTGGATAGTCAGGACAGACTGACAGGAATAGAGCTTGTGTTCAACAGGATAGGTGCTGATGCCAATACTGCTGGTGATTATCAGGAAAGTGATAATAATAAACAGCAGATAGGTAATATTAATATAAGCTTCACAGGTGAAGACCAGCTATATGATAGTATGCAGATTATGGTAACAACAGCAGTTATAAATAACAATTATGTGAATGTAAACCTACAGTTGGATACGCAGGATATGAATAATATAAAGTATGGCATAGCGGCGGATATAAGTTATAGAAGCCATAGTCTTAAGCTTAAGGCGGATGGTGATATAAGAAAGAACTGATGCTGTAATGCGTTGATAATTATAATATTTTCCCGGACAGATAAGGCTATTAATAATCTGTCCGGGAATTTTTGTTAGCAGTTGCGTTTGGGTTAAAGGTTATATGATGTCGGGGTCAAAAGCCCCCTACTTTGATACCTACGAATTGTTCCGTGCTACGCACTCCCACAATTCTTCCCAATATTCGCATATCGTGGGATTATCATCCTACTTTTATGCTCATATCGGGGCGGGTTCCAAGGTCGCTCACCCACCTATGAGCAAGCTCATGTGGGTTTAGACCTTTTGACCCTGGTATCATTATATGAATAAAAGTCAGAGAAATGTAACCTTATGAAATAAAATCGTACTATATATGTGAAAGCTTTCAAAAATCAGAATTAAGGAAAAATAAAAAGTGCGCAGCGAAGAAGAAATAATTGATTTAATAGTTAACAGAGACGAGAGTGTTATGAGTGAGCTGATGGATAAGTATCAGAGGCCGCTTATGAGACTGGCTATGAATATGTTGGATAGTGAAGAGGATGCCAGAGAGTGTGTGAATGATACATTTTATGAAGTGTGGAAGTCAGTCCCTCAGAACAGACCTAAATATCTTTTTGCATATTCAGCGACTATCTGCAGACATCTGATATGTAAAAGAATAGAGCACGATAAAGCATTAAAGAGGAGTTCCAATGTAATAGAGCTTACATCAGAGATGGAACAATGCATCGGCAGAGAGGATAATTTACCAGATGGGGATGAAGAGAGGCTTGGAGAGTTGCTTGACCAGTTTTTAAAGGGTGTGCCAGTCCAGAAGAGAAATATGTTTATACAAAGGTACTGGTATTCAGAACCAATCAGAACGATAGCACAGCTACAAGGAAAAAGTGAAAGCACAGTAAAGGTAACGCTTCACAGAATGAGAAAAGAGCTTAAGCTTTTTCTTGAGAATAATGATGTCGAGTTATGAATTAAGGGGTTGCGTAGAGGCAACAGAATGGAGGTATTTATGGATAAGAATAAGCTGTTTAATTCAATGAATTATATTAATCAGGAATGGGTAGAGCAGGCAAAGCCAACAAGGAATAAGCGTGTAAGTTTAAAAAAGAATAAGAAGTATAAGGTGTATAGAAATATTGCGGCGGCAGCAGCGGTTGTGTTTGCAGTATCAGGAATTACTTATACAGGAGCATATGCATACCAGAAATATCTTAAGCCACAAAGCAATGTTAACTTCTCATCTCATATGGATGATGACAGTACAGTAAGTGTATATAGCAGTAATAATATGGAGAATTCAAAGGATTCAACAGTAGATGTTATATGGGGCAATTATGTTGCAAGTGGTTCAAGATTCTATGTAAGCTTAACATTTAAGTCAAAGGATGGAAGCCCTATTATTCCTAATGACGAAAGCGATATGAAGCCAATAATAGGTTCGTTCAACTTTGAGAAAGCCCATGTAAGCTTAAATGGCAACTCTATCACAGATTCCAGATCAGGATATCTGCCAATATTCTTTAATGGAATGTCAGAGGATGGAACAGAAATATATGCAGAGATGAATCTTGATTATAATGATGGTACTAAATTCGTAGGAAGTACTATAACAATATCAACAGAAAACTTAAGATGCGCGTATGCAACAGAAGATAAGGAAAAACGTGAAGAAAGACAGATAGCAACAGGCGAATGGTCATTTGAAACACAGGTTGAAGACAGTAGTACAGGAGTTATATGTTCAAAGCCGGATGTACAGGTTCCGTCAGTATACAAGGATGGCGAATATCTGACAATCACAGATCTTCAATCTAATGGATTCGAGGTGGCTCTTAAGGGAACTGGAGATATTGACTTTAAGTACTTCGGAGTTGAAAAAGGAAATGCTCTAACAGTAACACTTAAGAATGGCACAGTTGTAGAGGCAGATACTAAGTTATCTGATTTATCAGGAAATGCAAAGACAAAGCTGTATGATATCACCTATGGATTAAAGAAGGTAGTTGCCGTTGAGGATATTGATTCAATAGAATGGCATGGTGCAACAATCTATAAGGCTGAGTAGAGGGTGCTATAAGAATGCTATAAGGATGTTCTTGGTATGCCACCGGGTTTGTTATCAGGAGGGCATTGTATAGGATGCATAACTAGGAAATATAATAATAAAAAATCTTACCAAAACAACGGGGAACCACAGATGGGGAATGCAGGGGGATTGAGTGCTTTTACACTCAATCCCCCTTGTGCTTGTTAGCTTTTGTTGGAGAGATTTGTTGAAATAATTGGTCGAAGAGATTAGTTGAAGTGTAATTGGTAGAAGTGATTAATCGAAAGATTAGTTGAAGTGTTCAGTAGAAAAATTGAGTTATATATTGGGATTGTGACCCTATATGAGAAAATGGCAATCAGAGTCATATTTTGAAAGCTGATTGTGATTAGAAATACCCAATCAGCTTTCTGATAACTAAAGCATTACTTAATATAATACCACTAAAGTTTTATAACGTCTGTTTATCAACATAGTAATTAATTTACCTAAACAACGATATAGGTACTATAATGAAATCTTCTTAGCCGTCGTTCCATTTTGATTGCATTGGATAGTTCGGCAAATGCACCTACCTGTACCTTATAGTAACCATCTTCATATATTATAAAGGCTGGGAAGCCATCTATAAGTAGAGAGTTTAATAAGCGGTCTGCATTATCTTTATTGTGGTATGCACCAGTCTGAACCCGGTAGAGAGGCTGATGTATATATGAATTATTGCAAGTGTTGCTGCAGGAGTTATTGTGTAGGCTGTTGCAGGAGTTATCATTGCAGAGATTATATCCGGTGTCAGCAGTATAATTATCAGAGTTGTTAATACCTTCTGTAATACTTTCTGTCTTTGTTTTTGGAGTTATATCATATCTATAAGCGGCATTATCACTATTAATAGAACTGCTTGTGCCGATGAAATTACCGGAATTATAGGAACTGCCGGAATTATAAGAATTGCCGGAGTTGCCGAAATTACCGGAATGGCCGGAATTTCCGAAACTACTAGAATCATAGAAAGTACTAGAAGCTTCTAAATTGCTGGCATTGCTGGAACTGTTGATATTGCTGGCGTTGCTGGAATTATTGGCGTTGCTGGAATTATTGGTATTGTTGGAGCTGTTGGTATTGTTGGAACTATTGGTATTATTGGAACTGCTGGTATTATTGGAGTTGTTAGCTTTGTTGTAGCTGCTGTTTGAATGGTGAGTATTAGAGTTGCGTGAACCAATAGGTAGGCTTTCTAATATTCCATCAGCTATAGCATTTGCAACCTTATCGAATTCCTGGTCAAATATATAATTATCTTTTTCATTATTTATAAAGCCTGCTTCAACAAGGACAGCTGGCATCTTAGTTCTCTTAAGTACCACAAGATTTTTCCGGGTATCAACTCCCAGATTCTTAAATCCAACATTCTCAAGCTGGTTGTTTATGTTTCTTGCAACCTCTGATTTAAATCCTGAATCATTGTATACAAGAGTTTCAACACCAGAATACTGGTTGGGCTTTTCAGAAGAGTTTCGATGTATTGACACGAAAAGATCAGCGCCTGAGTTGTTAGCATCAGTTGCCTTTTTAAAAGGTGTCTCATATTCGTCGTTAGTTCTTGTATAGAAAACATCAACTCCATTTTTTTTAAGAATATCGCCGACGGCCAGAGTCAGGTCGAGGGTATCATCTTTTTCCTGTCTGTCATTATAAACAGCACCAGGATCGCTGCCACCATGACCTGCATCAAGAGCTACTTTATATTTTGACATATCCGCTCCTAAAGGAATTATCATTTTATTTTATTCATAAAAATATATAAAGATACATATAATAATGAAAAAATATTGATTTTGTGTATATAGGTGTATACAGAATGGGGGTATAATGGTGTATGTTCATACTATGGAAACACCACAGGATATGATAGATAAAGGAAAGATGCACATAAATGTATATGATAAACAGCAGGGAGCACCGCTTGCAAATGCAAGAATCACTCTGTCATACACAGGTAATCCGGATTCGATAATAAATGAACTTGTAACGGATTCAGAGGGGGCGGTTAATCTTGATGAACTTTTAGCACCACCGATAGAGTACAGCATGGAGCCAGGGGAAAAACAGCCATTTGCAGAATATACGATTGATGTCAGTGCCAACGGATATGAGGAGACTAACATATCCGGAATAGATGTCTTTTCAGGGGAAACGAGTATACAGGATGTATATCTTAATGAAAATGAGTATGCAGTTGCGGAAGATAATATAGTTATTCCGGTTAATACCCTGTATGGAAACTATCCAGCCAAGATACCAGAGAGTGAGATAAAGCCACTTAACCAGTCTGGTGAGATAGTACTAAGCCGTGTTGTTATTCCTGAAACTATAGTTGTGCATGATGGTGTTCCTACTGATTCAACGGCGCTTGATTATTATGTCAGGTATAAGGATTATATTAAAAATGTTGCAAGCAGCGAGATATATTCAACATGGCCAAGGCAGACGTTAGAGGCTAATATACTTGCAATCATGTCATTTACATTGAACAGGGTGTATACAGAATGGTATAGAAACCAGAGTTATAATTTTACTATAACATCTTCAACAGCATTTGATCATAAATGGGTGAATGGCAGAAATATATTTGAGAGTATATCAAATGTAGTAGATGAAATATTTGATAATTATCTTTCACGTCCGAATGTTAAGCAGCCAATACTTACACAGTACTGTGATGGAAAAAAATCAAGCTGTCCGAACTGGATGACACAGTGGGGAAGTAAGTATCTTGGTGACCAGGGATATTCATCAATCGATATATTAAGATATTATTATGGCGATGATATGTATATAAATACAGCAGAGCAGATACAGGGTATTCCTTCATCATGGCCTGGTGCCAATCTTGATATAGGGTCATCGGGTCAGAAAGTAAGACAGCTTCAGGAGCAGCTGAATCTCATAGGAGATTATTACAAGGCTATACCACCATTGTCAGTTGATGGAATATATGGAGAGCAGACAGCAGAAGCGGTAAGACAGTTTCAGAGGATTAACAATATGCCACAGACAGGAGTCGTTGATTTTCCGACATGGTACCGTATATCAGACAGATATGTGAGACTGTCAGGCATAGCTGAGCTTATGTAAGCGGGCATGATATAGTCTGGATTATGGAAATGTTGTCTTTAAACAGTATTGAAATAGTATTATAGTACTGATATTATGATGATATAAAGAAATGTGTACAAATGAAAGAGGCAAAAAATATATGAGGTATAAGATAAGTGATCTTGCAAAACTTCTTGGTGTATCTACAAATACGGTGAGAAGATACGAGGATATGGGTTATATATCTGCTGTGAGGGATGAGAACAGCGGATACAGGTATTACGATGATGACGGAGTTTTTGGTGTGCTCAATGCTAAAATGCATATAAAGTATGGTTTTACGCATGAGCAGATAAGTAAGATGCAGAATTATACGCTTGATGAAACTATAGAGGCGTGTCAGGAACGCATGCAGCAGATGGATAGGCAGATAGCCTATATGACGTATTTAAGACACAGGCTTAAGGATGACTGTGTACTTATGAATAAGGCGGCAGCTAATACAGATATATATGAAAAACAAAGTCTTCCTATGTATTATGTTTTATATAAGAATGGCGGAAAGCTGCTTCAGGAGCCAGAAAGACTGGAGCAGCTAAGCGAGTTTTTATACAATTCACCAGAAATACAGCATATATACATTATTCCTGAGAGCGAGATGAAAGCAGGACGTTTTACTTTAAGCTGTGGTTATTCGATTAAGGAAGAACACCTTGAAAAGTATCATCTTCATATTAACAAATATGCACAGAAATATATTCCTAAGCCGTCAGTTATGGGGATATCAAAGGTGCCGGCAAAGTTAAGCAGTATATATGATTATCCACAGGATGAGATTAAGGAGATTATGATAGGGCGTCACCTTGCGTATATGAAAGAGCATAATCTTGTCCTTGATGGTGATATAACAGGTATAGTTATAACAAAGGTTAAGGATGATGATAGTGATGATGATGTGATGTATATTCTTATGAGTGTTCCTGTACGGCATGAAAAACAGTGAATTATGAGATGTTATGTTCGCATATAAAAACAATTATTTATTAAATATGTAAAAGATATTGACCTTGACATTGGTTCATACTTTATAGTTTGTATTATGGATATCAAAAAGGTTTTATAAACAGACCCTGACAATATCCATGCAGATATATAATGTTATAATGCCTTTAAAGGCAGAAAGGGAGGTCAATATGCGCAAAACAACTAAAAGACGTCTTAGCAGTCTTTTGTGTGCAGTACTTATGCTTGTTACAAGCATAGACGTAACTGCATTTGCAGCAGAATCAAAAGCGTCAACAAGAAAGATTGACGTATGGGACATGGGCACAGTGCAGGAAGCAGATACAGATAAGTATAATAATCATATTACTGCTGCTGACTGGGAGAATTGTGACAATGTTTCAAAGGATGGTAAATTCGTTGCCGGAGAAACAACATTTGGTGATCTTACAATCAATCATAATGCCAATGACAGATTATTCTCGGAATCAGGCAAAAACTATGGAAGCAATGCGTTAGCAACAACAGCATATGATGATGGATATACAGCATCCGGTATGTACTACTGTAATGGTACAGGAGGAGAAGGAAGAAGATACATTGCTATTAACAATGTAGAAGCCGGAGATAAGATAGTTGTATACATGGCATCAAGCAATGCTGCTAATGGAACACTTCTTTTTAAGTATCTTGGTGAAGATAATGAACAGGTAGAAAAAGCAAGCTTTACTAACAAGGGCGCTAAGTATGAATTCGTAGCTAAGTATAGTGGTTCATATAAGGTATATACAGATGCAGCAGCAGGAAAACCTATATATAACAGGGTGGTAAGAATTCCGGGAGTAAAAGTCAGTGGAACAATAGAAGGTGTACAGGTAAGCGGTCTGAAGGTTTTATTTAAGGATGATGTTAACGATATCACATATGATGCAGATGTAAAAGGCAATACATTTACAGCTACACTTGCAGCAGGTTGTGATTATACAGCAGTTTTATCCGGAGCAGCAGGATATGGATTTTCTGTTGATACAAAGAATGTTACAACAACTGTAGATGAAGCTCTAACAGGCAAGACAGGAGTTACATTAAAGGTAGAAGAAAAGAAAGTATATACATATACAGGAAAGGTTACAGGATTTGCAGCAGATTATGATACATCGGGATTATCAGTTAAGCTCGTAGCAGACCCATCTTCATTAGCAGATGATGTGGTTCTTAAGCTTGATGATAACAAAGCTTTCAAAGCAACACTTGAGCCTGATGTTAAGTATACAGTTGAGCTTAGTGGAGTTAATGATTATGAAGTAGCTGATGGCAAAGAGGTTACAGGTCAGACAGATTACTCTAAAGATATAAGCGTTTCTGCTAAGAAGTTATATAAGGTAACAGGTAGATTTACAGATATTGATGCTAAAGAAGCAGTTACAGATATTAAGTTTATCAATGTTGATGACAAATATGTGTATACAGGAAAGGTTACATCAGATGGATATGAAGTTTCTTTAAGAAATGGTTCATATGAAGTTGAAGCAGTAGCTGATGGATATAGAACAACAACACATATAGTAGTCAATGATGCAGATGTAACTAAAGATATCTTAATGGTGTCAACTAAAGATAAGGAACAGATTGAAAGAGTATCTGATATATATGTCGGATATAAAGAAAAAGGAAATGTAAACTATAATACAGTAAAAGAAGCAGTATCAGCAGTATCATTAATGACACCTGCTCCTGATGAGAATAATGGAGTTACTATTCATATTGCACCTGGTACATATAGAGAACAGGTTATAATATCAACTCCATATGTCAGACTTGTAAATGATGAAAAGTCATCAGGCAAAGAAGTACTTCTTACATGGTATTATGGAATAGGATATGAGTATTACAGCATAGATTCTAAAGGTTATTATAATGCTGAAAATGCGTATGACAAGTACGAGAAGGCAGCTGCAGCAAAATGGGGCTGTTCAGTACTGCTTAAAAATACAGCAACAGGATTCAGTGCTGATGGAATCACGTTTGAAGCTTCTTTTAACCGTTATTTAACAGATGAAGAAATAGAAGATGGTGTAACACCTACAGAAAATAAGAATCCAGACAGAAACTACGCAACAGATGTTACATCAAAGGCAGCAACAGAAAGAGCAACAGCCATGGCTATAGAAGCTGATAAGGTTGAATTCACAGACTGTGCATTTCTTGGAAGCCAGGATACATTATATACTGGCAATTCAGCAACTAATATGTACTTTAAAAACTGCCATATAGAGGGTAATACAGATTACATATTTGGTGATGGAAACGCAGTGTTTGATGGATGTGAGCTTAGATTCGCAGGTTACAGTGCTGGCTCTACAGGTGGTTATATTACAGCACATAAGCCAACCTCTGCTGCAGCAACTAAGATTGGCTATGTATTTAGAAACTGTACAATAACAGGCAGTGATGAACTTGAGGTAAGTGCAGGATATCTTGGAAGACCTTGGGGTCAGGATGCAAAAGTAACATTCCTTAATACTAAGATAAATGGTAGTTACATTAAGGATGAAGGCTGGTTTGAAATGTCTGGCAATAAGCCGGAGAAGGCTGGTTATACAGAATATAATTCGGTTTATACAGATGGAACAGCAGTAGATGTTTCTAAGAGAGTAACAGGAGTTACAACAGATGAAAGTGTTGCAAAGAAAGATGTTGTGAATGATTATCTTTCAGGCTGGACACCTGATGCTTATGTGGCTGGTGAGAGCACAGTAGCATTTGTAAAGAAACCATATCTTGTTGATAATGGAGATATCAATGCACCATATCCAGGACATACTCTTACTGTTATATACTCGCTTGGAGAGAAGAATGATAAAAATGATGCATCAGTAATCCACTGGTATATTGTTAATGAGGATGGCAGCAGAACACTTGTAAAATCGTCAACTGCCAATGCGGATAATACATATAAGATTTCTAAGGATGCTATTGGAAAGCATATTGAAGTTGAAGTTGTGCCAGAGAACTTAAGTGGTGTTAAGTCAGAAGCAGTAAAATATAAGGCAGAGGCATATGTAAGAGATGGATATGAAGATCCTACAGGTTCAACAGATATAGAACTTGGTGATGGAGTAAATGTATTTTTAGCAGGTGATTCAACTGTTAAGGATTATTCAGCATCAGGTATGTATATGAGCGGTAAGGCCCAGGCTGAAGGTTCATGGGGCGAATATTTACAGGCGTTCTTTGATGCTTCAAAGGTTAAGGTGCAGAACTATGCCAATGGAGGACGAAGCAGCAGAAACTTTATCAATGAGGGCTCATTAGATAAGATAAAAGCCAATATTAAAGCAGGTGATTATCTGTTTATACAGTTTGGACACAATGACTGTGCCAATGGAAAAGGATATATTGAAGATAGATATGTACCACTTGGACAGCCAGATGCCAACGGAATATATCCGGTAACAGCAGGAACTAAAGTGGCAACACCATCATCACTTACTTCAAAGTATGGAGATACATTCTATTCATATGATTGTGGTGGTACTTATAAATGGTATCTTAAGCAATATGTTGATGCGGCAAAGGAAGCAGGTGCAATACCAGTTCTTGTAACACCAGTATCAAGACTTTATTATACTAGTGATGGTACTATCAAACCACATCATGATTCAACAGATACGGAAACAGGAACACTTGTAACTAAAAATAATGCATATGTTGAAGCAGTTAAACAGCTTGCAAAGGAACAGGATGTATTACTTATTGATGGTTTTGAGATAACAAAGAATATGTATGAGGAAGCATACAAAGCAGATGAAAAGGCAGCTAATGGCAAGTCTGTTAATGGTACACAGGTTATGTCAGCAGGAGACAGCACACATAGCAATAAGCTTGGTGGTTTCATAACAGCAGAACTCTTTGCACAGCAGATTCAGAATATGAATATATCACTTTCAAAGGCTGTTAAAGCACCATCCAGAGTAGCAGGTGTTAATCCGGATGGACAGCAGGTGTTTGTTGTTGATAAGAACGGAGTGCTTACTGCTAAAGCAGCAGATGCAAATGGCAGCTTCACAGAAGATGCAGTGTACTGGACAACAAAAGGCCAGAGCCTTTTAGGTGTAATAAGTGCTAAGAATGAAGAACTTAATAAGAGTGAGAAACCAGCGCCGGATCCAACACCATCGCCAGACCCAACGCCAGCACCAGACCCAACACCATCGCCAGACCCAACGCCATCGCCAGACCCAACTCCGGCACCGGATCCAACGCCAGCACCAGAACAGGGTGGCAGCGATAAGAAAGATGATGGAGCTACGTCAGGTAGTGACAGTAAGAAAGATGACAATGCTATATCATCTGACGATAAAAATCCAGATGCTTCTAAAGATGATGTAAAAACAGCAGATGTATATCACGTGATGGGATATAGTGTGGCATTTACAATGGCATTAGCTGGAATAGTACTTCTTGTGAATGAAGATAGAAAAAAGAAAAGGCTGATTAATAAATAATATAATAGTTATAGATACTAGTTTTAGTGATGATTAGAATTGATTAGTATTGATTGGCATTGAATAAAGCCAGATACACAATGACTTAGGTTGTTGTGTGTCTGGTTTTTGAATGCTTGAATATTATTCGTTCGAATATTATTTGCTTGAATATTATTTGCCTGAATGTTTTTTGAAATATAATAATGTATGGATTTATGTACAATACATTATTAAATGTGCAAAAAGATATTGACCTTGACATTGGTTCATACTTTATAATTCCATAAAAAGGACAGATTGTCCAAAAAAGAAAGGGAAGGTTATTTATGATGAAGAAAAGAAACAGAAAACGTATAAGTTGTCTGCTTAGCGCTTTGCTTCTGCTTGTTATGAGCATAGGCTGGAGCGTTATGGCTATGGCTGATGATGCAGTTAATAAAGACAGCAGCAAGCCTACAGTATGGATAATAGGTGATTCTACAGTAAGTTCTTTTGCTGATAATTATTATTATCCAAGATATGGATGGGGTACACAGATTGATAAGTATCTTGATGGAACATATGAAGTGAAGAATATAGCTTTATCAGGAAGAAGTTCTAAGAGCTATGTTAATGATAAGGAGTATAAAGAACTTACAGCCGGTATGAAGCAGGGTGATTATCTTCTTATAGGCTTTGGTCATAATGATGAAAAGGCAGAAGCAGACAGATATACAGACCCTAATGGTGATTATAAGACAGCTGGCTCATTTGCTAACTCATTATATGAAAACTATATTAAGCCTGCGCAGGCAGCTGGTACAACAGTTATTCTCTGTACACCTATAGTAAGAAGAACTGCTACAGCAGAATGGTCTGACAGTAATCTTCATATCACAAAGGATAGTGGTGATTTCAAGGGTGGAGATTATGCCCAGTCTATAAGGAATCTTGGTAAGGAACTTAATATACCAGTTGTTGATATGACTAAGATGACAAAAGAGTTATATGATACATTAGGACCAGATGAGACAGTCAACCTTCATGCATGGACATCATCTAAGGCTACAAGCGTTGATAATACACATACAAACATTTATGGTGGAACATATAATGCTTATCTTGTAACTAAGACAATTAAGGAACTTGGGGTAGCTGGAATATCAGAACATATAACAGCTAAGGAAGCACCTGTTAAGGCTGATGTACTTAAGTCTAATCCTGATTATAAGGAAGCTGAATATTCAGGAGAACTTAAGCAGAGTGAATTATGGAAAGATGCAGGAGTTTTCAAGGGTTCAATATTTGGAGATATAGGCGGAGATCCAAATCTTATTAAGGATAAGTTTATACTTGAGGGCAATGAAGATGGAAGCATTCACATTGCTGTTAATGGTAAGGGAAAGATATCATCAACAACAGATGGAATGGCAATGTATTATTATAAAGTACCAGCAGATAGTAACTTTGTAATAACAGCTAATGCAACAGTAAACAGCATTAATAAACACAATCAGGTGGCATTTGGTCTTATGGCAAGAGATGCTATGTATATTGATGTTAATGATAAGTCAGCTCTTGGAGATTATGTTGCAGCAGGAAGTATCCAGCAGGGAACAGCTAACTGCTTTAAGAGAAAAGATGGCGCATTAGGCTATGGTGGTAAATTAGAGAATCCAGTAGAGGCTGGTAAAACATATGCACTTAAGATTGAGAGCAACAGTGATGGATACGCATGTACATTTGGCGATAATGCTGCTATATCAGGTGGTTTTGATTTCAAGCTTACATCAATAGATGCAGATTATGTATATGTAGGTTTATTTGTAGCAAGACAGGCAGATGTAACATTCTCAGATATAAAACTTGTTGTAGATGGTAAGGTAGTAACTGGTTCAGATGTTAAGCCTGATGATAATAAACCGGGAGATAATAAGCCGGGAGATAATAAGCCAGGAGATAATAAGCCAGGAGATAATAAGCCAGGAGATAATAAGCCAGGAGATAATAAGCCAGGAGATAACACACCAAGCACACCAAGCGATACACCAAACACACCAAGCGATACACCAAGCACACCAAGCGATACACCAAGCACACCAAGTGATACACCAAGCACACCAGATTCAGATAAGGTAAATGCAGTAATTAAGGCTGATGCTGGCATCAATATAAAAGCCGAAGTACCAGTGAGCGGAATCACATTCACAGAAGAGGAAAAGAAAGAAATAGAAAACGGAAGTACAGTTTCGGTATCTATGGAGGTCAAAGATGTAACAGCTACAGTATCAGAAAGCGATAAGAAGCTTGTGGAGGATAAGGTTAAGGAAGTTCTTAACAATGGTGTAGTTGGAGCATATCTTGATCTTACATTATTAAAGAAAGTTGGAAGTCTCAAAGAAGTATCAGTAACAGAAACAGCTGCTGGAGTTGTTGTTAAGCTTGATATTCCTGAAAGTCTTAAGAATACAGATTCATCTGTAGAAAGAAAATATACAGTTGTAAGAATTCATGATGGTGTAGCAGAGGCACTTGAAACAAGCTGCGAAAACGGAGTTATTACATTTACAACAGATAAGTTCTCTACATACGCTATATGCTATGAAGATGTAGCAGCAACAGGAAACGGACAGTCATCAGATAACACAATAAATACAGGTGATGTGTATAATATAGCACTCTATGTATTATTCGCAGTTGTATCATGTGCAGGTCTTGCATTCGTAGTATTAAGAAGAAAGTCAGTTGTAAGATAAAAAATAAAATAATGTATCATTTTTGTATTGCAGAAATTTGAAATATTTGAAATGTTTGTTTGAAATGTTTAAAAATATAGTTGACAGCTATAACTATTAGTGTTAAACTCTAATAGTTGTTAAACGAAGCAGAGTATCCACTCTCACCTTAGCGCATGAAGGCGACTCGGGTTTATATTTTTAAGAATATGCATGATAAACAGCAATTAAGATGCATTATGATTAAAAAGTGGATAGTCTGACTATCCACTTTTTTTGATTTTGGAGGTGCACTACTATTAGCGAATTAATGATTAACGAGCAGATCCGCGATAAGGAAGTTCGTGTTATTGGACAAGAAGGACAGCAGCTTGGAGTTATGTCTCCTAAGGATGCTATGAAGTTAGCAAGAGAGGCAGAGGTTGATCTTGTAAAGATAGCTCCATCCGCAAAGCCACCTGTATGTAAGCTTGTGGATTATGGCAAGTATAAGTATGAGCTTGTCAGAAAAGAAAAGGAAGCTAAGAAAAAACAGAGAACAATAGAAGTCAAAGAAGTTCGTTTATCACCTAACATAGATGTGAATGACCTTAACACTAAGTGTAACGCAGCAAGGAAGTTCATAGAGAAAGGCGATAAGGTTAAAGTATCACTCAGATTCAGAGGACGTGAGATGGCTCATGTTGATTCAAGTAAGCATATACTTGAAGATTTTGCAGAGAAGTTAAGTGATATAGCAGTAGTAGATAAGGCTCCAAAGTTAGAAGGCAGGAGCATGACTATGTTTTTAACTGAAAAACGTTAAAATATTATTCCATATGAGAATTAAATTAGGAGGATTATTATGCCAAAGGTAAAGACAAAAAGAGCAGCTGCAAAGCGTTTTAAAGTAACTGGAACAGGTAAATTAAAGAGAATGAAAGCTTACAAGAGCCATATTCTTACAAAGAAGACTACTAAGAGAAAGAGAAATCTTAGACATGCAGCTATGACAGATGCAACTAATGTAAAGACAATGAAGAAGATTATGCCATATTTATAAGATATGGGTGTCTGTGATTGATTATTTTAGGAGGAAATTAAGAAATGGCAAGAATTAAAGGCGGTATGAACGCAAAGAAGAAGCATAATAGAGTATTAAAGCTCGCTAAGGGTTATAGAGGAGCTAGATCTAAGCAGTACAGAGTTGCTAAGCAGTCTGTAATGAGAGCTCTTACAGAGAGCTACAAGGGTAGAAAGCAGAAGAAGAGACAGTTCAGACAGTTATGGATCGCAAGAATCAATGCTGCTGCAAGAATGAATGGTCTTTCATACAGCAAGTTCATGTATGGTTTAAAGTTAGCTAACATTGACCTTAACAGAAAGGTATTAGCTGAGATGGCTGTTAATGATGCAGAAGGATTTGCTAAGTTAGCAGAAGTTGCTAAGTCTAAGATTGCTTAATCATTAGATTAATTAGTGTAAAGATAAATATAATGTTATATATCAGATTTATATCTGTCAGATTCTGGATATCTTCTGATTAGTAGCATTTAAGCCGCTATATAGGATGAGATAACTCTTTATATCCTGTATGGCGGCTTTTGTGATAATATTGTGAAACATTTATGTAATACTGGCTTTAGAGGCTGTATTATGGTATAGTTTATAAGTCGGCAATCCGGCATAATATATATTTATGGAGACAGGTTATGAGAAAAGTATTAAAAGGAAAGTGCGTTAAATATGCAGTAGCAGCAGCTATGGTTGTTTCTATGCTTATGACTACAGCATGTAATAGTAAAATAAAGGTTGATTATGGATATAGTCCTACAGATTATGTTGAGCTTGGAAACTACAAGGGAATAGTAGCCGATGTTGATGTCACATCCATAACTAACAAGGTTATAGATGACAAGATAGCTGAGCAGATGAATGATGTAACTACATATACAGATGTTAACCGTGGGGCTCAGAAGTCAGATAAGGTAACATTTAGTTACTCAGGAACAGCAGGTGGACTTGCAATAGATGATTTCACGGGTTCTGATTATAGTATGGTTCTTGGGAAGGATGCTTTTCCAGTTGCAGGAACGAGTCTTGCAGATGAATTATATGGTATGGCAGCAGGTCAGACAAAGGTTATAACAGTAACTATGCCAGATAACTCTAAGTATACTGATTATGCAGGTAAGAGAGTGGTGTTTGAACTAACCATGAGCTACGTACAGCAGCCAAATGTTCCTATGCTCACAGATTCGTTTGTAAAAGAGAACTTTGGTCTTGAATCAGTAGATTCATATAAGGAATATGTTAAGAACGATGTTAAATCAACTATAGATACAAAGGTGAGTGAAGCAAAGAATGAGGCTATTCTTACACAGCTTCTTGATGTATGTAAGGTAACAGGATACCCTGAAGAATTCCTTGCACAGCAGACATCAAAGCTTGAAGAATCAATCAGTTTTTATAGTACTCTTCAGGGAAAGACTAATGATGAATACTGCAAGAACCTTTATGGTAAAACATTTGATGAATTCGTAAAGGCATCAGCAGGCCAGCAGCTTATATATCAGGCAATAGCAGAAAAAGAAGGACTTGATATAACAGAATATGAATATAAAGATGACCTTGAACAGTTTGCAAAGGACAGCGGTTATTCACAGGTAACAACATTCACAGATAAGTTTGACAAGAATACAATAGTAAAGGCAATGCTTGTAAAGAAAGCACAGAATATAGTTATGGATAACGCGGTTGTGAATGAGAAGTAGTATTGTTGTTTAATTGAATATTAGTCGACGTACGGACGACAAATATAAGCTACAGGCAGTCCTGCACACTATGTTCAATGCCAGAAGCTTCAATCGGCTGTCTCTAAGACTTTTCATATAGGTAGTTATAGGTGACGCTACCATTCGGACGCGCCGTCCGTGGCGCGGCCTCATTGCTTCGTACATCCATGTACGAAGCTAGCTGGGAGCGAAAGAAAAGTCTAAGAGTCAGCACGATTGAACTTCAAGTGCATTTCACATAGTATGCAGGACTGCCTGTAGCTTATATTTGTCT
>ERZ791912.336-NODE-336-length-31002-cov-38.921608_pt1 | contig 31002 bp, 28 predicted proteins | sample MGYA00510141_ERZ791912 | MGnify/ENA primary metagenome ERZ791912 (study PRJEB30046, sample SAMN00792082) | human gut metagenome | study: EMG produced TPA metagenomics assembly of the A metagenome-wide association study of gut microbiota in type 2... | reverse complement strand
TGGTACCGATTACACCGCTACGCTTGGTACCGATACAGCGCTATCGTCACCTCATGGCTGTCCATGACCACTATGCCACTGTCGTATAGGTCGGCACATAGCCAATATACATGAGTATGGTCGCCACGTAAAAAACAAACCTTTTCACTGTTTTCTTTATACATACGCATAGAGCCGCCATCCTCCTCTTTATATATCCATTCCTGACAACCACTGGCTGTAGAGCGTTGAAAGTTGTAGATCAAATAATATCCATAATTCCATAGGTCATATTGGGAAGGGCGAAAAGGTAAAGCAAAGTACTCGTAGGTACGAGACCTGAAGAGACCATTATATTCGACGAACTCCCATTTATTGATGGTGATTACCTCGGGAGCATCTTTCGCATGAATGTCCTCGTCTATGACAACTCTCGCCAAGAGGTCGTAGTAACATATAGTCTTTCTGCGAGGTCGATAGGACAAGATATTACCTTGCAAGAACTTCATGTCATAATAGTTGCCTGGTTCTATCACCTGTTCGCCTTGCCGGTTCACTACCGTCATCTTTCCATCAGACAGCTTGATGATGGCAAACTCCCCTTTGCTATCTACAAACTCACGATACTGTATCCTTTGGAGCAATTCTTCATGGCTCATCACCATCATCATTTCTGAGTCTGGATGAATCTGAATATCGTCTTGCTTCTCGTCCATCAGGAAAAACTCTCTATCCTTCGGAGTCTCCTTTCTCTTGCCAACTTTCAGCTTTCCCTCGAACATAGCATTCCAGTTCCATACTTGCGAAGGTAACCCGAACACCCGATATAGTCCTACATTATCTATAATTACGCAGTTCTTCTTTCCCTTAGCCACTCGCAATCCACGTCCCACCATCTGCAGATACTTGGCAAGTGACAGCGTTGGTCGAGCCAACTGTACAAACTCCACATCCGGACAGTCAAATCCCTCCGAGAATATGTCCACATTCACCAATACTTGTATAGGAGCAAGTCCATCAGCAGCCCGCAAGCAAGTAGCACCCAGGCGGTCCCATCCCGCACAATCTGGCGAGACCTTTGATGGTCCGCCAACCTTAGAGCGTAGCGGTTCCGAGCACCGAGTAGGGCGGTTTCCTCCCTCTCCCCTGAGGGTGAGAGGGGCGGGGTGAGAGGTGGAGCCCTCTTTAATGGTAAAGAGGGACGGGGTGATTTTAGAAAAATCTCCTTCTTTAAGGGTAAGGGAGGACGGGTGGGTTTTCGAAAAAGAAGTATTAGAAGAAGCTTTGAATCTTTCAATAAGTTCTTTTCGTAAAGAACTTGGAGTCTTACTATAAATAGCAACAGCTGCTATGCCGTGTTCTCTGTAGAACTCGGCAATAGCATTAGCATGACTAATATTGATAGCATACACGATGCCCTTTCTGTCTTTACCAAATTCTTCCAAACTCTGATAGAGCCTTTCGATACTCGGCTTTTTATTCAGCAACATATCCATTTCCTTGTTCTGGTAGTCACCATCAGCCCCTCGCTTCTGCAAGGAGTCGATGAGCCGTTGCGTCACACCATCCGATTTGATGCTCACGAAATCGTATGTTGCCAATCTTCCCTTGCTGATAAACTCAGGAACACTCCACGACTGCACCAATACGTCAAACAGATCAGTAAACCCTTACCGTTCAATCGGCAAGGTGTAGCCGTCAGTCCCAGAAACTTAGCATTCGGGAATCTCTCCCACATCTCCTTATAGGTCTTTGGCAAGGGCATGGTGCGCCTCGTCAATCACTATCATTCCCCGTTCTTCCTCTATCTCGTCATAATGTCTCCTCAGCCACTGAATGGACATCGCCTTGACGGATGACAATAAGGAAGAGGTGTTTGATGCGAAATAAGAATGGAACTTTCTTACGGTTTCGTCTATCTGCGACACCAGCTCTCTTCTATGGGCTACAATCCATACTTTCTCCATTGGATTGTTGCTCACAAAAGAGTCTATGACTGCTGTTAACAGGTATGTCTTACCTGTTCCCGTTGGCATTTGTGCCATCACGGACCGATGAAGGCGCAACGCCTTCTCTATCAGTTCCTTCATATCTTCTTGATAATCAAATAACTTTATTTCCTTCATTGCAAAGAAATTATTTCTTCAATAGATTCTCGATATCCTTGATGGCTTTATCAAGGTCAAAAGCCCCTTTGCCTTTAAAAATCTCCCAACCATAAGACTTCAATTGCTTCAATGTCTTCACAAAGGCTTCTCGCCAGTTGGATGGGTTGTGCGGCAATGTCTCCATTGCCACCTCAAAGCCATCACGCACAATCTTTTTCATGCGAGTAGCCTGTTTCGGATAGTCAGCGATATACCAATCTGAGTAGTTGGTACCACTGAAGACAATAGAAGAGGCGATAAAATAAGCATAGTTGCATGCCTTCCAGATAAACATGCGCTTGCTTCTCTTGTCATTTCGCTAAATAAGCACTAAACATTCAACATTACTACAGGATGCTTCCCAAATAGCTCTTGAAATAATATCTGTCGGGATAATCCGCAATAAGCTGTCTGATACCATTCTTGATCATCTTATCCACGGCAGCAGACTTTCTCATTACCCTCTCTATTTGTCCCAGCAACCAGTTGAACTCCTTTGGCTTTTCTTTGAGCAAAGCCAATCTCTTGATGTCCTTGAACAGTATCTCACCCACAAAGGCATGGTCTTGCTTGGGTACATACTTGATATATTCAGGATACAATTCCCACAGGTTCCAATGCTTATGTACAAACATATCTTTGAGCAAGTCCAATCGTTCCTCCTTGATGAGGATCTTGGCTTCTGCATCCTCATAATCATGCTCCCAATCGGGCATTTTCCAAAGTTCATCAAAGAAGGCTGGCCATTCATTTCTGTCTATCACCTCCTTCAGAGCCTCATAATATTTGATTCGATAACCACTGACGATAAATCGTTTCTTGCATTCTTCTATCAGCCATTCCTTATCACCTGACTGTTTCAATGCTTTCACCACTTTGTCCTCCCATTTCTTGGAGTAGGAGTGAAAGTCGTCTTTGTTATCGTCTATCACCTCAACAGCTTTCTTATACTCACCCCATTCTATGAGGCTATCGATATAATGGTCACGGATATTCTCGTCATCCCGTTTCTCCCACATCAGTTTCTCTGCCTTTGCACGCTTACCATGTGCAGCCCAGTAATCAGCCTTTTGGATGTAATAGCGATAGTGGAAGTATTTCTCTTTCTTGTTTTTCAATCGCTTGCTGATATGAGCCAGATATGCCTTTTCATCATCACCGCAAAGCAACGGCATCGCCTCGTCCACAAACCACTCAAAGCGCATGAAATAGTTATCGCCAATTTCCTCGCACTGCTCTGCAATCTCTCCAAGCATACCCAAGCGAGAATCCTCTTCTATCTCATCACTATTGATTAACAACTCCATCACCATGTCTGTCGACTGGGTGACAATGTCCTTTAACATATTGTTTTCCTCTGCCCAAACATCATATCTGGCAGGAGTATAAGCCAGATGGTCGTGTTTGAACTCTCGGCAAGTGATGGTCATCACATATCCAGCTATCAAGGCAGCATCAATCAGATTACCTTTCTTCTTCATGCTCTTGGCTTTTCTCATCATTGCAGCCAGGTCTTGCTCTATCTTCCTCCAGTCCAATTGGGGTTGTCCGAATCTCTTACCCAACACACCAGCATGGGCAAAACAAGCTTCCACCTGCTCCTTGTAGTTACCACGCTCCGGCTTCCAATACTTTTCCACCAAAGCGGTAGCGAAGTCCTCATGCGTGGCTGCATACTGCCGTACAAAGGCTTTCATCTCCTTGCCCGATATCTTCGAGAGTACTTTATCTATCTTGTCAAAATCCGTATTTGTATTCATAATTTTATGTCGATTCTCTATATCTTATAAAATCAATGGATGTGTAATTTTATAAGCATCTTCCAAAAGCTGTCTGTACATTTCATTACCATGACTTCTCTGAAGTTGTACCTTTAACCGAATTGCTTGAACATAGTCCATATCTTTAAACAAAGCAATAAAAATGCTTAATACAAAATTCGTAATGTCTGGTGTAAATATTCTACCATCAATAAGTCTTATTGCCGCTTCTTTCACTGCAGAAACTGGTTTGAAACGTTTTATATTTTCAACCAAGACTGGCAAAACTTGCTTTTTTGTTGTCGCATCTAAAAATGGAATTTTAAAGATGTGGTCACTTGTTATTTCACATCCTAAATATTTTAATCCGAAAATATAGTCATCTATTTCTTGTATGGAATCAGTTCTTGTTAAAGCAAGCCAATTTGTTACAGACATAGCGCAGTAGTTGTTGGGACAATATGTCATTATTGACACAACCCAATCCTCAGAAATTAACACCCTATTTTTATTTAGTGTAAGCATCGTCGAATCTAAAAACATTCGGTGTGTAACACTAACAATATCTTTGGTATCATGATTCAATATTTCTTTATTGCTTTCTACAGAACAATTTAACGTTACCCATTCTAATAATGATCTTAATTTAGAAACAAATGGTGATTCTTCAAGTTTACCATTACTTGTTTCTATCGTCAAATTGGCTAATACTTTTGGTTCTATAAAAGAAGGAATTCCTTTCTTCTCCGCAGACAGAGTATTTTGTATAGCAGTTTCAATGGATTTAGGAAGTATAAATTTATTTGTGAATTTTAGATTAAATCTAACAGATAATTCCTGCATAAGAATCAAACCACTAAAATCCAACACAGGCTGCAAACTTGCAATATCAATTTTAGAGTTCTGCAACTTTGCCATAATGATATTTCTTGGCAAAGAACATATTATAAAATCACCAAAAATTTTATTATACAAATTAGCCACTAATGATGATTCTTCAACTAATCCATATAATGTGGTTTCTCCATTTTTATATTTTTCAACAGCTTCATCCCATGCTTTTTTATAGTCCTTATCAGTTCCTGATAATTTTCCCAAATTCGCCAAAATACCATCACCACTTTCTAAATCTTCAATTGTAAATGAACGTATAGATTTGCTTTTATGCTCTTGTATCTCTTTCTTTATTTCCATATAGAGCTTGTGGTATTTATTAAATATCGCCAACACCTCTACATGCTGCAAATGATTAAATAATTCAATATCAATACTATCACCTGGTCTTTTCCCTATCAGAATGTCATATTGTGAACAAAGCAAGATTTCCAAATATTCTTTTTGCCCATCAATATCAACCATTACATAGCTTCCTGTTTCAATAACATCATACTGCTTATGTACTAAGTTGCCAATTTCCTTGTTCATTGACACTTGATAATAGAAATCACGAAGTTCCTGAGAAATGCCAACTTCTACCTGTGAATATAGAAAGTCCAGAGCCTCAACATACATATCTACCAGCAAATAGACATTAAATATATTTTTGACAGAACTTACATTGTCAAAAACATATTCTTTGAGATGAGGATAAAATTGTACAATGTCATCCTTCTTTTTGTTCTTATATAGAGCCATGAGATGATGTTCTACAAACACCCCTGTTTGTTTTGAGTTATTCATCATCATCGTGGTTATTTCAAGAGACTTGCCAAAATCTTCCAATTTTTCTGCCATCTGGAGTTCACAGAGTAAAGTTTCTTGTGTTTGGCTTCCATATTTCCTCACCTTTTCACAAAAATCATATAGTTTTGTTCCATAGCGTTGTTCCTTACGTAAAAGATTAAAATAGATGAAAGCTCGAATGTCGAAATAATGATAATCCACAATAGGCTCTATGATATTAATTGCAGCATCTACTCCAACATACTTCTCAAAAATCATGGCAATATAAGGCTTCAGTATATTAGGGATTTCATTAATATGCTTATTCAGATAGTCCATGTCAACATTTTTTTTAGCAAAGAATAAAGCTACAGCAACCACGCATCTTTTCTTTACGTCATCCTCGAAATGGAGTTTCGGAACAAAATCAAAAACATCAGAATTATAATACTGGATACAAGATAGAAGATTTGCTAATAAATTGTCTTCTATGTGTTCGTTAGCCGATATTATAAGAGAGAAGATTTCCTTAATCGTTTCAGTTTGCCCTAATTGAAATGCAAATTTTAATCTATACCCTAAAATATTCAAACTTACTGCTGTCACAGAATTTCCAAGAAAATCAACAGCCTCTTTCATTTTATGCTCAGACACAAGCATTGAAGCTACTGCAATAAAATATAAATCCTTATTTTGAGGAGAGTAAGAATAACTTTTTATTTTATCTATCCAAAGAGGACTATGGTCATGAATATATGCTACCCATGCATGAATAAAGTCTATATCAGGAAATATCTTTCCAAGCTCTGTCTTAGCCTGCAATCGTAGATACTTCTCTGTTTCATCATATAATTCTTTAGACACTTTGACCTCTTTCTTGTTTTTTCCTTCGGGCCCAATCATCCATTCATTTAGGAAACGAGTCTGTAACACACTAAAATGTAAAGCCCAAAGAGGTATGTTATCTAAGGTAAGTTCTTTCAATTCTCCAAGAATATAATTCTCAAAATCCAATTTCCCAGGATTGAAATGCTTACCTTCATCTAATAACAAAAGATTGGCGAGTAATTCTTGATTGGCTTTCAATTCTACAGGTTGATTATCATAAGTATCAAAAGGATTTTCCGATGACAGAATCGTCGGAATTATTGTCCAAATGCTATTGCAATTTCGTTCTTTAAGTTGTTCTATAATTGTAAATGTCTTATCATGCTCACCATTTTTACACAAACAAAATATTTTTGCTATGGCTACATCTTGATCAAACAACTGCGCCTTCTCCATTGCCTGGTAAGCATTATTAAAAGCAGCCAATGCTTTTTCCTCATCAGCATACCGCATACATCTTCCGATATTGTATTCCAATTGCATCAATAGAGGAAAATCCACAAATTTCTCTTGCAAGACCAACACTTTCAATTTTTCCAATATGCTATCAGCAGTCTTTATATGAAGTGATTTTATAGAATCTTGTAATTGAGGAATAAGCGACTTTGTAATACTTGTATTTGACAATCTATTAAGTGCAGCCTCAAGCTTCCTACCGTTTGACTCTGCTATATTTTTAATATTAGACAAGGACTCATTAGAATGGATTTGTAATTTCTTCCTTTCATACAGAATGTAAATGCAATAAGCAAAAGTAAGTAGTAATGCTAATAATACGCAAGTAATATCTATCCAATCATTCCCCCAATCAAGGCTTGCACAAATATCTCCACTTTTAGTATTCCAATTTATCTTAAAACATAATTTTAAAATCGGGTTGGCAGCAGCAATCGCACCAAAAGTGGAAAAATATATAATCGTTATTTTCCTAACAGTTGTTATAAAATAATATCGGAAAATAGGCGACCCTATATGTTCCCATATCCACGGCATTCTTTTTTCCAACCATTTTGGCTTTGACAGATAGAGAACTGCTAAAATGCATAAAAATAAGATTACTATAAGAATTTGAATCATGACAATCAAGTTTTTTATTAAGCAAATATTCGAAAGACGTTTTCAAATCAATTTAATTCTTAGTTTTTCCAAAAACTGATTCCAATCGCAATATTCCCAATTGCTTCATAGGACTGACAACCGTCCCAAGTTCATTGACAATGCGCCCATAATCCACTATCAGCTTGACAGCATCTGACAAATGCAAATTCTCCGCAGTTTCTATTTGCATACAGACGTCTTCATCTCGATGGGCATCTATCGTGTTTCTTACATTCGTAAGAGCATCTTTATTGTCTTCTCTGAACTTAGTCAGTTCTTTTCTAACTTCTTTGAATGAAGAGAAGTCATAACTTGGGAACTCATAGTTAATGAATTTCATTAGCTTCCCAGTGCTGTCAACTAACTTCTTTGAAGTCTCATAAATGGAAGTATAGGTAGATTTGATAGCATTATGTTTTGCCCAATCATCATTATCAGAAGACAATACTTTTGTATATCTCTTCATCTCGATACTCGCCATTTGGATATGTCCCAAGGTGTTCCAAATAACAAGATTATCTTTGAAAGCTCCTTTTTTGGCATTCCAAACAGCCATATTAGAAATGGAAGCTTTTTCCAATGCTTTATTACATTTATCTATATTGCTTTTGCAATGTTTTATACCTTTGACTATTTCTTCCAAGCAATTTTGTTCATATTGAAGCGTTGCTTCAAGATTACAACTAAGTTCCTCTTTATTCTCTCTAATTCGCTCTTGAAGAAATAAATCCAATTCACTTTTCTTGTATTTCATAATAACCTTTTTCCATCGTTTACTTTTTCCCAGAAAAACTATCCAACTTTACCCATTCACGACTTTCTTCATTGTTGCAAAACAAGACAACATTTGCCTTTTTAGTCTTACAACTTTTATATACCAAGCCATCAACATGTCGTCCTTGTTTGTCAGTAAACATCCACCTCAAATATTCCGTGAATATCTGTGACGGTACGTATTCTATTGCCTCTTTTGCTTCTTTCAGAAGAGGTTGGGTAATATCCTTATGAAATGATTTCAGGAAGGCAATTCCTTCCCATTTGTCCATCCATATCGAAACATCTGTTGGCAGTGCAGTCAAATCAACCACAGTAAGTTCTCGTATTGTTTTGAACTCTCCAATGGCCAAGACTTTCTCATCTGCCGACTTTATACTTTCGGATATAGCCGTCTCCTTATCAAACGCACCGTAAAACATAGATACGCCAGCAGGACTCATACGACATTGACCAGCAGAAGCATTAGGAGCAGAAGTAATGTCTTTAAAACCGAAAGAGTTGTCAAGTTCCTTATCGAGACTACGAGTCCGATACAATGTTGTACCAATGGGTATTTGATGAAGAACATCATCAGTATGTAGGATGACCTCATTCAATTCTTCAAGAATATTTTCAGAACCATTTACTTTAGGCATCGCCAAAAACGTAAATCGCCTTGAATGTTTGACCATATCGGCAAATCTTTTCCACTGTAATTCCATTTCCTCGTTCCACCATAGCTCAAAAGGATTTTTCTTAATCCACATATTATCTTCAAAAAGATGGTCAATATCATCATTCAGACTATCACAATCCGTATGTAGTCCCAAGTCTTCCATCATCTCTGAAGTGTCTTCATATATCTCCGTATTTTCAGGAACAGCAAAGCATCCTGCTCGTTTTATACCAGGAATCTGCTCCTTTTCATCGTCAAAACATGTACTCGCCAAAGGCAGGCACTCAGAATCAACATCATTGAAGTAAACCGATATTGTCATTCTTATATGGTCAGCCAAATCTCTCATGTCAATGACCGTTTCTTTGTGTCCACAATATGAACATACACCAGTTTCACCATACTTCTTTATATAGCCATTCAGATATTTATCCTCAAAATGGTGCGAACATACATATTTTTCTCCTCTTTCAAAAAAATCATATCCATACTCTTCCATTTCCATCATAAGTGCTTTTGCTCTTCCCAGAATTTTATCACCATCATATAAAGCCCTTTACTGCCGATAAGTCGTCCTAAATCCTTGATCGTATTGACATAGAGTTCATACACCTGTTCCATGGTGTTCACCCTGCCAAACCACTCCAGCAGAATATTCTTAGAAGGTCGAAGCTCCGCCGGGACCTTTTCCAAGGCATCAAAGGCAATAGCCAGCACCCCTTGCTTTCGAGCCAGCCCAATCACCTCCTTCCAGTCCACGCTTCCTTCTCCCTTCCATTCTGCAGAATTACCAAGTGCAATTCGCAATAAGTTCAATAAGATAACAGATGTATTCATATTATTCTACAATACCAGAACCAGCGCATTAAATGCAAATAAGCCAACAGGATAGGCTGAGCTTTTATTCAAAGCTCAGCCCATCTTATCGTATATAATAAAAAATTTAAATTCTAATCCTTTTGTGTTTTCCAGATATATAGCTATTGTACAGAATCTACGAAATCCCAGCCCGCACAACCAAGCGAGGTTTTAATTGTTTCTTACCTTAATACAACGTTCTACATTTTCGTCTTACCTTCAGCATCAGCCTTTTTAATTTCTTCTATAAAATCGAACAGCTTAGCAAATTTACTGAATTTATTATCTGCCAGTTTGTTTTTATTGCACATTTCTGCCAATTTCGATTTCAAACTATTCTTTTCAACAATTTCATTTAAAGTTTTGAAACTCATCACAAATTTTGAAAGAACATTATGATGGAAATAGTCTTCAATATTAATATCTCCTTTTCTACCTGCTGGTATAGGTATTAGAGCATACCAAATATCTGCTTTCTTTTGAGCCTTACCAAAAGCTTTCTTATTAGCATCCTTATCCAAATCAAATACATTTCGGATTGATTTCCATCCAGCACCATCATTATCAAATAATGCAATCATCATCTGATTCTTCTTTGGATGAAACTTCTCACTCATCATTTTTAGATTGCTGCTTCCATTGCATGGCAAATAAGAGAAGTCCAAATCCATATATTTTCCTTGCTTATGGAACACTTCTAATGCCTTGGAGATATAGGCTTCATCAGTCCAGCCTTCTACCAACAATATATCCTTATTTGAATTTAGGAAGATATTTTGATCCTGTATCGTCCATGTATCATTCGTCAGAACCTTTACAATAGCAGCCTTGTCCTTATCAACAACTTCCGTATTACCATTCTCATCAGCCGACAACATGATGATTGCCTCATCATCAAATTGTGTAGTCAAAGATGGAGAATGTGTCGTTATAACATTTTCTCGGTTGTCAGTTTCCGTCAAGAAAGAAACAAGTTTCCCTTTCTGTGCTATATGGATATGACTATCCGGCTCATCCAACAAGAGCAAAGACCTCTCATCCGACAAAGCCTCCAGCATGAATAACACAACCATCATTTTCTTCTCTCCTTCACTGAAGAATGCAGTATCTATTCCGTCATTGAAAGTGATGACAAAATTTTCCTTAATAAGCTCATACACACCAACAAGGTTATTGTAGATAAATAAAGCATCCTCTCCATTTGGACAGAAATCATCAATTGCAATGTCCCTTCCCGCTGTTCTGGCAAGCAACTGGCGTAAATATAAGGCAGGAGCACTATTGCTCCATCCATCAAGTTCTTTTTCATCTACATCGAGTGTTATATGATCGATACTCTTTACCCCCAAAGTATTGGTAAGGAAATTGGCAAAAGCCTCAACTTGATTCTTGCAACAAGCCATCACCACAAAGATTATTTTCCAATAATCCTTGTTTACAAACATCATTTGCAAAGAACGTGTAGCTGTACCTTTAATCAAATCTTTCGTATAAAGATCACGAGGCTCCTTATAGTAACTTTCATAGATACGGGAATCTTCACCACTATAATTACAGATGATGCGTGATGGAAGATATTGTGGCAAAATATCTTCTACTTCAGCATCATCCACCTTTACGTTATCTATCTTGAAAATAAACGAATGTTTGTCCTTATTATATATTAACCAAATATTGTGGTTCAACATCTCATACTTCAGATAGAAATTAAATTCGAAATTTCGAGTAGAATCATAATACAATGTTTTGAAGACGCTGCTCAGCGCCTCCAGCACATTGCTCTTACCAGCACCATTTGTACCGATAATAACGTAAGTTGACATGTTACTGTCAAACTTGATTTTCAGCCCTTTTAAATTTCTAAAAGGTGACTTCACCTCAAACTCCAATAGTTTCATAGCTTCTAACCTTTATATAAGATATTACTCAAGTCCATTTTTTGTTTCTCAATCTTTTCCGTCAACAGCTTAATTTCATTTTCCATATTGACGATTCCCTCTACCATGTTTCTTTGCTCTTCCAAAGTTGGCAAAGGAATTCTAGTAGATAGAAATATAGCCTGTGACAGTCGCTTACGACCAGTGGAACCATTGCTGGCATTCTTATATTGGTCGAGAATGGCATCATCATTCAATGCCAACTCCAAATAAGGAGGATAAACCTGTACCTTATCCAAATCAAATACCATAAAGTCCTGAGTCACAATGCTACCGCCCAAATCATCAGGCACAAACCCAAATGCCCCACTCTTTCCATCTATCTTAGAAACGATGAACTGACCAGCATGAACCTCTGTCTGTTTCTTTGTGCCGATTGATTCACCGAGAAGAGTATCACGCTTTTGTATTCCTTTATTAAATAGCTTTACTGTCAAGCGAGTATATGATTTATCGTCTTGAATATCTATTTTTTCACTATAGACAGAAAGAATGTCTTTCAGTAACACCGAAGGATACTTTGATGACAAAGCGATACTCTGCATATCAAAACATGAAGAGACATTCCATTTGTCCATCATCTGTCTTTCTACGACCTTGAAATAAGGTGAAGAGACTGTTGCGCCCTTGGTAATCCATTCCTTTACCACGGGAGCAAGTTCTGTTAGCTGTTGGTTGTCTGAAGGCAATCCTTTGGAATTGATTCCAGCATCATCCACCTTGGAAATAGAAATAACATTGCCTGTATTTCCCTCGTTTTTTATTTTCTTCCGCAAGAACACCAGACTTGGTTTCACATTTGCCCCAGATGCAATAAACACATCAGCAGGAATGGAAGTTATATTCAAGATATCAGCCTCGTTCTCCACATACTTTCTTACATCTTCCATATTCGGATTATTCAGAATACCATCAGGAAGCACGAGTCCTGCACGACCACCAGGCTTCAATAAATTCAAACATCTCTCTATGAAAAGAGCCTCAGCATTACTCTTCTTGATATGGTAGCTGTCACTTACTTTCTTTCCATCATTCTCCAAATCCCTTGCTATACGCAAGCCAAATGGAGGATTGATGAGAATCACATCAAACTTCCCATCTTCAACACCTCCTACATTAAACAATCCATCATGGCAATATACCCCAAGATGTCCATCGCCATGCATAATCATATTCATCTTTGAAGTACGAGCCATTCTGATATTTGCATCTACACCATAAATATAGTGATGGCAAAGTTTATAATATCGAGAACCAATATGTTTTTTGTCTAGCTCCAATAACAGTTGCTCTACTTGATATTTTTTTACCGCCACAGACATGGTAGCATGATTCACCACATCATGAATCTGTTGATGAATATCATTGTCTATCAAATCTTGAACATGCTCAAATGCACGAATTAGGAAGCCTCCACTTCCGCAGCATGGATCACAAATAGTTTCCCCCTCCTTAATTTCCAATACATCAACCATATAGTTTACTATAGTACGAGGGGTAAAAAACTGTCCCAACTCACCACGGAAAGTCTTTCCCAAAAATGACTCAAAAGCCAAGCCTCTAATATCATCCGACAAGTTACACAGATTAAAGGGTTCCAAGGTCTCTATAATCTTCAGTACCGTCTCACGCTTGATATGTATCGTATCAGCTTCCTCAAACAGTCCGTCTTTTTGAAAATACTCTTTTGTTTTACTAAATAGAACATTTAGGAATACGCCTTTTGAGCTCTTCGCAACGAAATCACTTTCTAACTGTTCGTATTTATTTCTTGTAAATATAAGTTCACCATCAGGATCTCGTTCATAGTCCATTTTGATGAAGATAACTTTGCTAAATTCATCAAAGGCAGACTCAGGAGATAATTTATCTATATTACGAATAAAATTATGGCATTTACCAAATGCTTGTAACAAAGCCTCCTTGGACGAATTGCGCATCTTTGCGACAAAAGCTCCCAACAACGTATCATTGGCAATATCAGCAGCTTTCGGAAAATCAGCAATTTGCTCCAAAGCACCGTTTTTCTTATCATCAATAAGAAATACCTTTGTCTCTTTAAGATTATGCATCACGACAAAGCGCACGGAAGAATGCATAGAGGTTAAGAAAGCACCATGAACATCCTTTTTGTCAATTTTAACATGCTCCATCTTGCAGAGAATGGTCACACAGATATCCGGGAGGCGATTATTTTTCTTATCGTCCCCATTTTTCCATATAGCCAAATCAACACTAAAGTCATGAGATATTTCAACATTCTTTCCGATTTGTTCATCTTGGTAACCATAGTCACCTAAAAGTCGCTGTTGAAAACTCTCAATCATTTGTGTTTTGTCCATGTTTGATATATTATTCTCTGCCATAATACCGTCTTTATAATTTCTCTAAATGGCAAAAATACGAAAAAATCCCGGTATACACAAAGTATTTTCAAAATATTTAGAGTATATTAAGAATTCTCATCCAACAACACGCTCAATACCGCAGTTTTTTCTACTTTTGAAATAGCAAGTCCGATGATTGATCACCAATATTATGTAATTCCAGGACGCATAGGTCCAAATCTGTGTAAATTCGTGAAATCCGTGGTTCGTATCAGCAAGTCGTTGCCATGCGGTCCCAACCCGCAAAATATGGCGAAGACCGCTTTGGTCCGCCAACCTTAGAGCGAAGCGGTTCCGAGCACCGAGTAGGGCGGTTTCCCTCTTCTTCCCTGAGGGGAGAAGACCGAGATGAGAGGTGGAGCCTTCCTTAAGGGTAAGGAAGGACGGGTAGGTTTTCGGAAAAACTCCTTTTGGCTAAAGATTTTGCAAATGAGCGCAATGAAAGTTTGCTTTCAAATTGCCGAGTGCAGCTAATCTTATCTAAAGGGAGGCAGAGGGTTTCAAAAGCGCATATGTTCCAATCACCCCATAACAAACCAGCGGTATGAGAAAGGCAATCGCCATACTGCCCGTAGTATCCGCTATATACCCCATGATAACAGGAGCAACCGCTCCACCCACTATCGTCATGATAAGCAATGAAGAGGCAAGTTTGGTCTTTGCACCCGCATCCCTCAATGCCAATGAGAAGATAGTCAGAAACATGATGCTCTCTCCCAGATACAGGGCGAAGAACGCAATGAGAGATAAGGTACCGCTACATACCACCACAATCAATGTGGCAACAAAGGTGAGGATGGCACAGGCCAGCAGCACCAGCCTTGGCTGGATATAATTCATGATGACACCACCAGCCAACCTGCCGATAAAGAACAGACCCATTCCGCCAAAGGCGAGATACAGACTGGCAGTCTGCTTCTCTATATGAATACTCTCCTCAGCATAGTTGATGAAGAAACTGTTCACACCCGTCTGGGCAGCCACATAGAGAAACAAGGTCAGCATACCAAAACCGAATGCCATCACTCGCATCGGCTTCTCCTCCACCATCTCGTTCGTATCCGCCTCATGCGCTCTCCTTGGGTCCGGCAACTTGATCCTTGACAGGACCAGTGCCACAGCAAGCACGAAGATACCCACCAGGGCATAAGGAATGGCAATGTTGACACCCGAGAACAGGAGCTGACCGCCAACCAGCGGTCCTACAATCCATCCGATACCATTGAGCGACTGCGACAGGTTGATTCTGCTCTCCGCCTTGTCAGGATGTCCCAGTACCGTAGTATAAGGATTCGCACTCGTTTCCAGACAGGTCAGTCCGCATCCTATCACAAACAGCGACAGAACGAAGAAGTAGAAACTGTTGATCCTGCTTCCCGGTATGAACATCAGAGCACCGATACCGAAGAGAACCAGTCCTGTTATCACTCCCCTCCTGTAGCCCCACTTCCGGATAATCCATCCGGCAGGCAGCGCCATCAGAAAGTAGGCACCATAGACAGCAGCCTGCGTCAGGGCCGACATCGCCTTGCTGATATGGAACGACTCCTGGAAATGCGGATTCAGCACCTCGAGGATGCCATGGGCAAAGCCCCACATGAAGAAGAGGCTGCTGATGATGAGGAAGGGCACCAGATAGTTATGCCCTTCGTATCGGTTCTATCACACCATTGATAGACGGATTCACCATACCCGGGAACATCGCAATCTGGGCCTCGAAAGATGCCCTATATGCTGCCGCAAAGGCATCGAGGTCGTGCGCCAGAATCGCCTTCCAGCAAGCATCAGCTGCATCAGCCAGCGCCTTCACCTTCTCAGGCATGATATCCTTACCTTCCACCACACTGCATCCCGGTCTTCTCGGTTCCATCGGAATCATCACCAGATGGTCTTCCAGGAAACGGAGGGTCATCTCATCCTGCGTACTCTCAATCTTCTCCGGCCAGAAGTTATTGTCATAATAATGACGCACCAGACCGGGCACACAGATACCGATAGAATCCTGGGCACCCGAGATGATACCATCGTGACGTTCCGGATTGTTCTCAAAGCAGAATACCAGTCGGGCAAGCATCTCCGGATCCATCTTCGGCAACTTCACCGGCCATATTTTCTGAATCATCTTACGGGTAGAGGTAGACAGACCACAGCGGTCGCGCACCTCAAAGGTCGGTTCCAGCGAGATGGTAATTGCCCATCCCGGATGATACATGCTTACATAAGGTCACCATACTGTGATGCCTGCTGGAAAAACTCCACATGACCGGAATGTAAAAGGTCATAACAACCGCTTACAAATACTTTTTTCTTCATTATGATTATCATTGATAATCGAAGTGCAGACAGGCATCCTCATCTAGCTGATTACCTATCTGCATCTCGATAAACATAAACAGAGTTATTTCAATTAATTATTTGATTAATTTATTTTTTATATTTTAGTCTCCAGAAGAAGTGCCAAGTACGGAACAATGGCTCACAAAGCGCCTCTGCAGGATAATATCGAACGAAGTGCATATTCCTCCATATCTTCAGGAAATACTTCTTCCCTATACTTTGATGCGTAAACCCAGCATACTTTGTAAAGTGCCTACCGAAGTTACCACCATCCAGAATCTCTGCCAACAGCAACTTCCCTCGCTTCTCATCCACTGGCACTATCATCTTATCCTCAGACAATCCAAGCACCTCCTTCAGAACATACATCACCGCCCCTGCAAACTTCCACAATCCCAAATACTTCAGTTCTCTCTGCGCCACATCTAAAGCTGTAGAGGCATAAGAAGTAACAACAGTAGTAGAACCAGCAGAATTATCCCCCTCTATAGAAAGGCGGTCCCATCCCGCACAATCTGGCGAGACCTTTGATGGTCCGCCATCCTTAGAGCGTAGCGGTTCCGAGCACCGAGTAGGGCGGTTTCCTCCCTCTCCCCTGAGGGTGAGAGGGTCGGGGTGAGAGGTGGAGCCCCCTTTAAGGGGAAAAAGCGATGCCAATGAGTGCAATGAAAGCTCGCTTTCAAATTGCCGAGTGCAGCTCGCTTTATCAAAAAAGAGGGACGGGGTGATTTTAGAAGAATTTTGATAGACTTTATAAAAGTCGCAAACAACGTAGTAGTAGTCAATGATTTGCCTCATTCCAATTCCTTCATCAAAGAAATGGTGATACAGATGCGTCAGCTGATAAACAACATTAAATGCCGTCGTTGGTATAGCAATATCCCCTGCCCCATCGGGCAACCCCACAATATGCGAACATTGCAGATCCGCATTCCTTCGAAACCATTTCTGCAATCTGGCATGATAGATAGGATTATTCATGGAGCAAGGAAAGAAATGCAGCTCCACCGGAACTCCATCAAGAGAAGTCTCTAGATGCTGCAGTCTGATATCATCCCCCAGTTCAAACTTCTTTTGAGCATACTCCATAATCCTCTCCCTACTAGCATTCACCCATACATCAATATCCCCAGGATTACGAGAATACGCATTTGGATATATCAAGGCATTCCCTTGTCCTTTCAGAATGCAGCACCTAAGTCCATCCTCTCTGAGCATAGAATAGAGTTTGCTTGCAACAGCATTCACCTTCATGTTCTGTCTGCGAATCTGTTGCGCTTTACCCATCCAAGTCATCAGCAGTTCCCTCCCTATCGGGTTCAGCCTCAGCTCCTCAGAATACTCCTTCCCCAATCGCTCTATACCCTCAAAAGAAAGCCCGAGAAGTGCCTGCTTAGAAGCAAAGGAATACAGCTCCTGCCAATCCATACCAGCAATCATCCTGCTCATATTCCTCTTATATCCAAGGCAATACTTCAGGAAAGCGAAAATAGCAGTTATATCATTCATTCAACTATTTATATCTATATTAAATTATTAATGCTGTCGCACCATTTTACGTCATAATGATGTATATTTGCAGTCAGAATGATTATTAATTAAACATTTTAGGCTTATGGCACAGACAGCAATGACAGTCCGTATGGACAACCAGCAGAAAGAGGTGAAACCTCAGAACTCCCCCTCGATGAGATCAATGAAGAAATCAGAGAAGTCAGACGATTAAGAAAAGAACGCAAAGGTATATAAAAAAGTGGTTGAAAGAAGTAAACTTCCACATTTAAACGTTTATCTTCGTTCCCAATCCGTAAGCCAATCAACTTACAGATTGGGAATTATTGCTTATAAGTTTTTTATCAAGAATTTTATAAATTCATCCTTGACATTAGAGATTTCTCCCTTGTCATAGATTGTAAGAAGAGTTACATTCATACCATCCTCACTAACTTTTACATTAAGAGTTAGGATTCTTGCACCACCACTTTTGCCTTTACCCTTGTCAGCAATGGTCATTCTTATCTTACGAACGCCACCACCAAGGTCATCTCCAACAAGAGGATTCTTGTAAATTTCATCTAACCAAGCATCATAGTCAGATTTCAATGAATGATATTTTTTAGCCAAACGTTTAAACTGTCTTTTAAACTCAGAGCCATATTCAACATGTATTTTCATGTCAATCTTCCATTTCTAAATCTTTTAATAAATCCCTTGCATCTGGTAGCTTTCTTCCTTCCAACTTAGCAAGTTTCACTTCCTGCAATGCTCTTGTCAAACTTTCCTTCACAAAAGCTTGCTGCTTCTGTGTCTTTGTCAAGACAGGCTCTTTTACAACTGTAGTTGACACAACACCACGAAGCATATTAATAGCCTTACGAATGTTTTGCAGAGGCTGGTTAGTATCTACCGTAACTAATATCTGTTTCATAATCTTCTCCTTTTAAACGTTTTACTGAATTAGGTTGCAAAAATACTTTTTTCCCCTCACACCGCCAAACTTCTTGCATTATTTTAACGTTAAAGGTCTATATTCCAGTCCATTCTTGTCATTATCATCAAACCATTTCTGAAAATCACATTATTATTTAGTTTATATAACTTGCCGCCAAGATTACGCTTTTTTCCCGAAGCCACCAAGAAAATCACAAGAAATCTGCAAGTTATCAGCAAATAACCACGAAATCAATCGTAAACTATTAACTATTAACTGTAAACTATAAACTGCAATCCCCATGCGGTCCCATCCCGCACAACCATGGCGAAGACCGCTTTGGTCCGCCATCCTTAGAGCGTAGCGATTCTGAGCACCGGAGGGCGGTTACATCCTCTCTCTTCGGGCAAGAGAGAGGCTTGGTGAGAGATGTGGAGCCTTCCTTAAGGGTAAGGAAGGACGGGTAGGTTTTCAAAAACGGGCTAATAAGCTCCATCACCGAAAAGTAGCTCAAAAAATGGGAGAGGGATCCGTTCGCCCGTAAATCTGTTATTTTATTCCATGTATCTTCTTCCATAAGGCAAACCAAGTTCTGAACAATGGTTCGCTCAATGCCTCGGTAGGATAATGCTTTGCGAAGCGCAAGTTGCGCAAACTCATTCTGAGATAGCGATGAAGTTTGCCTTCATTCTCCTTGCTTCCAAGTCTAGTGTCAAATTGACCAAAATTGCCTCCTTGCATGATTTCAGCCAACAAAAAACGACCTTCATTCACATCAATAGGTGCAATCATTTTCGCCTCAGGTAACCCCAAAGCTTCATGCAGCACATACATCACAGCCCCAGCAAACTTCCATAAACCAAGATATTTCAGCTCACGCTGCAATGCCGTCAGATTCTTCACTCTTCCTTCTTCACTCTTCACTAAAACAAAGTAGTAGTCTATTAATTGACGTAAGCCAATACCCTCAGTGAACACATGGCGATAGAGATGAGAGAGGATATATATAACATTGAAGTTCATCGTTGGCACAGTAATTTCCCCATATCCATCTGGTAATGTAACGACATTCGAGCATTGCAAATCCATCACCTCCTTAAACCATTTCTGCATCCTGCTATTATGAATAGGGAAAAACATATATGAAGGAGTAAAATGCACCTCTATTGCCGTTTTCATCACAGGGAAGTCTACATGGTGATAACGCATCACCTGATTCGGACACACCTTATTTATATATTGCATCACTCGTTTCCTGCCACCAGCGAGATAGATGTCTATGTCCCCGGGTGTACGCATATAAGGGTCAGGATAAAGCAACGCATTCCCCTGCCCCTTCAAGATGCAGTTAGCAAAGCCCTCGTTCTCGAAGTTCTTGCAAACTTTTACGGAATCCAGAAACAGTCTGATATTCTGTTTTCGTATCTGTTCCGCCATCACCATCCATTGCATCAGCAGCTTCTGCTCCGGTGCCAATTCCTTTGGCAACCGCTGGATACCATGAAACAGCACACCAAGCAAAGCCTGCTTCTTGGCAATAGCATACAGTTCCTTCCAATCCACCTCCTTCAAAGAACCAGGTATTTCCTTGGCAGAACCAATGCAGAATCGCAAGAAATCAAAGAAAATCTTTTGTTGTTTCAACATAAAGCTGTACTTTTGCACGCATGAAGCAAGCCATACGCATCATATTATCCTACATAGCAGCTATCATCCTTCTTCCGATAGCCTTACTATGTAAGTTCTTCCGAAGAAAGTAATCCTACTTTTTTCGGAAAGGATCCTTGTATATTCCCAAGAGCTGCTTACCGAAGTAATAGAAGAACTGCATGTCATCCACGAAATAACGTTTGAAGAGGCGCTTTGGCTCCTTCATGCAACGATACAGCCACTCCATACCAATCTTCTGCCAAATCTTAGGCGCACGTTTCAATGTTCCAGCTTCGAAGTCGATGGTAGCACCCAGAGCCATGAATACCTTTACTCCAGGCATCTTATCACGATATTTCATAATCCACTTCTCTTGCTTTGGAGCACCCACACCAACGAGCAGCACATTTGCACCACTCTCGTTCACAATGCGAACCAGCTCCTCGCATTCATCCTCATGCTTCTCGAAGCCAAAGGAAGGAGAATGCGCACCAACCACCATCTGGCGCCCCACCTTCTCATTGATACGTTCCTTAGCCTTGGCTGCAATACCCTCCTTGGCACCAAGCAAGAAGATCTTGCAGTCAGCATCATTTTTATGATACATATAATAAGAGGTGAAGAAGCTAGAACCCGGAATCGCTTCCTTGATTGGAGTCTTCAACAACTTACCGAACAGGTAGAGGATCTTGCTGTCACACACCACCCATTCCGACTTCTGATACACGTCATAAAACTCCTTGTCCTTCTGAAGCTTTATCAGATGATCAAGATTAGGAGTCACAAGAACACCCTCCTTCAGGTTCTCCAAGAGTTCCTGACGAGTTATGTTCTGAATATCTATATTTAATACTTTAACCATTTCAATTTTTATTCCTCAAATTTTAATTGAAAACCGCTTTTTACATCTTGCTCAAACTTTATTGTTATAACATCACTTGAATCCAACGATAGATAAAATGGAGTATTCGGATTAACACCATTAATCTTTAATTCTTTTATTTTTACAAACATATAATGAGGTATTCTCTTTGTTCCCTTATAACAAAAGACTTCTTTATTCATATCTAGAAAGAATGTTCCTTTGTCTAACTCGGCAACATGCAAATTATCGTAAAAACGACGAACTTTTATAGAATTAGATTTTCTAAGCGACCACTTTACAGCTAAGATATCATCATTAAAATATTCTGTTATTGATGAAGCAAAAGACTTCATAAAGGTAATGTAATCCTTTATATCTTCAACACTTAAAAGATTGCTGCCATCAGAACCGCCATGAGCTATTTCATTTCGATAAGAGACCAAATTATTCAATTTTGAATATAAAGTTATAACGCTTGATTTTCTAAGGGCTATCTCTGAAATTCCTTGATTGACAAAGTAAGTTTTTAAGGACGGATAGAACTTCAACTCATTATCAATAGAAGAAAAACCCAATCTTCTCAAACAGTCAGATGTTTCTGAATAGTTATAATTACCGCCACTCTGAAAAAAAGCTTCAGGAATATAGTCATTTTGTTTTTGACTACAACCAATATACATCGCATTAATCAAATTTTCATCTGTTAAATGTCTGAACTTAGGACTATTCCCGGAAATTTTATTAAAAAGAGCAATTATAGATTTCTTATACCTTGCTCCTATTATGTTATTTTTTTCATCATTACCAGAGTTAAGACCTTTCAATTCTATGAGATATTCCTTTATTACAGCCTCTATATATTGCTCCCAATAGCCATAAAGACTAATAATATTGGCATTATAATCGAAAATTTTCTCATCTGTATTTTTTCTTAGGACAGAAATTGCATGATTTTTTATGTCATCAACTAAATTACTTGCTTGAATTTCTTCACTCACAGAATCCAAGTTTTCTAAAATATGAAGGTGATTAAGCAATTTGTCTAGCTGTCCAATAAATATTTGAAGAGAATGTCTAATCATTGAATGAACTTATTAAACATTGCATCAAAAGCATCAATTCTTTTTGCAATATCAGATTTAGTACCCTTCCTTCCATTAAATAGCTCTGGCTGATTTTTCATAAGTTCTATTGTCGCTGCCATAACTTTATCTTTATTATTGTTAAAAGTATCTGCATAGTCTAACTTTTGGGAAAGTACTGTCATGACTGGATCATAAATCGTTTTTTTAGGATTACGAGTAAGATACCATTGTTGCTTTCCCGATACTTGCTTATACAAGCAAAAAGCTTGCTCCCCATAAATGTCATAAACAAGCTTTATTGTTTGCTCAAACACATGCTGATAATCATCCAAAACTGATTGAGGTAGTTTATTTGCCGAATCTGTAAATTTATCAAAAAACACTTTCAAACTTATACCTTCATATTCATCAAGATAACGCATAGCAAAAAACCTAACAACCATTTCTACATCAGCCATAGTTTTATACATAGTATTATTAGCAAGTTCCTCTGTTTCTTCTTCAGATATTGGAATGTCGAATATTTTACAAAAATATTCATTACGAGACAACGTGATTACCAAATCATTAAAATTACCTGAATGTAATGCATTTCTAGATTCTTGATATTCTAACTTTACGCCACCACTATTGATTCTCTCAAAAACTAATTGCTTCATCTCATCAGCCTTAGTTTTAGAGCTTGCTGTCTCTTTCAAAAGTATAAGCGAAGACAAATATCTACGATCAATACCACTTTTTATTTCTTGAGGAAGTTCACTATATTTTTTTCCATTTAGCTCTTTCCAATACTCAAGCCCCTCTAAAGAGAACTTATCATCATAGAATTCCTTTATAGCCGTTAATCTTTGCAAACCATCCATAACCTCATATTTAGAGAATTCATATTCGTACAAAAATATAGGTGGAATAGGTATATTCATTATAAATGATTCTATAAGCCTGGACTGCTTTGAACGATCCCATCTTCTCCTTCGCTGAAAATCTGGGCGCAGCAGATACTTACCAGAATTAAGCATAGTACAGATGGTATCCAATGGATACCGAGCCTGTTCGGTAACAATTCTGACTTCACCACTTATATACTTCTCATTAATTTCTTCATCGGAAACTATATGATTGTTTATTTCTTCAGTCTTGAAGATTTCAATATTCTCATTTTCAAACTTTTTGATTTCCATTGTATTGTGTTTTTTAAATTTTCAAAAATCATAAATCTCAGTTTCTCTTTCAATGTCAGTCAAGCACCTAATAGTGCTTCTCGATTACGATACAACCAAGCCTTAAACAACCACCATTCTTACATCAGCAAGCAATTGAGAATCCCTACCCCAGGCGGTCCCAGCCCGCATAATCTGGCGCAGACCTTTGATGGTCCGCCAACCTTATAGCGTAGCGGTTCTGAGCCCCAGAGAGCGGTTACATCCTCTCGTCCCTGAGGGTTTCTGTCCCCCAGAACAGGGGGAACCGAAGGGGGCGTAAAGACTATTGAAGAGAGGCTTTGTGAGAAAGGTGGAGCCTTCTTTAATGGTAAAGAAGGACGGGATGATTTTAGAACAATACCTTTATGATAAAAAACAAACAGACGGAAAGACCGTTACAATGGTACCGATTGGGTGATGCGATGGTACCGATTGCACCGCTATCGTCCTCTATTTCCCAAACTCTTTTATTCTCTGTTCCTCTTTCAAAGAGCAAACAAGCAATTGTCCGTGCTTCTCGGCTACGATATAGCCATCCAAGCCTTGAACTACCACCTTCCTTTCATCGGCTGCATGAACCACGCAGTTTTTGCATTCATACAAGCGAATGTCCTTGCCTACCTTGGCATTGCCAGCCTCATCCTGTGGAAGTAAGGTACGGAGGCTGCCCCAACTGCCTAAGTCGCTCCAGCCGAACTCGGCTGGCAAGGTATAGATTTCCTTCGATTTCTCCATTACGGCATAGTCAATGCTTATCTTCTCGCAGGTTGGGAAGAGTTTGCCGACTACCTCTTTCTCCTGTTCGGTATAGAAAGAAGGAGCCATCTCGTCCATGATGTTGGCAAGATTTGGCTGGAAGGTGCGGATTGCCTTGCTGATGGTATCAATGTTCCATACAAAGATTCCGGCATTCCAATAGTAATTGCCAGCGGCAAGGTATTGCTCTGCTGTCTCCAGGTTTGGCTTTTCCTTGAAAGCCTCTACCTTATAGATTTCATCTACGGATGTTGGCTCTGCTGCAGCGATATAGCCATAACCTGTTTCCGGGCGGCTTGGCTTGATACCGATGGTCACGATGGCGTTCTTATCGGAAGTATAGCTCAATGCCTTGTTGAGCACTCGCTGATACTCCGAGGTATTGATGACCAGGGCATCGGATGGTGTCACCACGATGTTGGCATCAGGATGCTTCTTCTGAATCTTCCAGCAGGCATAAGCAATACATGGAGCGGTATTGCGAGCCTCGGGCTCTGCTAATATGTTATCTACTGGCATGTCAGGGATTTGCTCCTTGACTATGCTTATGTATTTCTCGTTTGTCACTACCCACATGTTTTCGACAAGACAGATTGGCTTCAATCTATCTAATGTCAATTGAATGAGGGAACGGCCGACACCCATCACATCAATGAACTGCTTTGGGTAATCGGGGGTTGACATAGGCCAAAAGCGGCTGCCTACGCCGGCATCCATGATTATTACTTGAATATCGTTGTACTTTCTTTACTTAAACATTTTCAAATACAATGCTTTCAAATCTCCAAATACTTTCTCTGGAAAGAAGTCCTGAACCACTTTGAAAGCATTATCACCATGTCTTCTGATCCCGTCATGGTTTTCAATATAAAACTTGATAGCATCAGCTATACCCTTTGTATCACCAGGCTTGACCAAGATACCATTTTCACCACTCTTGATAATCTCAGGAATTCCCCCGACAGGAGTAGAAATGATAGGATGACTATACGCCATAGCTTCAAGGATAGCGATAGGCAATCCTTCGTTGTAGGATGGCAAGATATAAACATCTTCCCAATTCAAACAATCGATTTTCTTCTGACCTGCAATCCAACCTTCATATGTTACAAACGATTCCAAGCCATTCTCACGAATATAAGCCTTAATATCACCATCAACCTCATTACCTCCGATACGAAGTAAAAGTTTATCGGCAAAATACTCCTTATTGTTCACAATAGCTTCCAATAAGTCAAAGCCTCCTTTGCGCTTACTGATTTCCCCCATATACATCAAATGGATTTTTTCATCAGCTACATGATTCTTTGTCTGAAGCGCAGGCGGAGATACTATATTGTTAAGTACATGAATCTTACAATCATCCATTCCGATAGAAGCAAAATACTTTTTCCATGACTGTGACAACACGATTAAAGCATCACACTTTTGAAGCGTATCCGTAATAACTTGCTTATCATCAGCCCCTTCAAAATACTCCACGAAATCAGCAGCATGTTCATGCAAAATCACTTTCTTACCACATTTCTTAGCAAGATTGATAAACAATTTGCATCTTTCAAACGAAGCATTTGCTGCTCCATGGATATGAACTATCTTGATTCGCTTGTCAAACGTCAGCAAGACCCATGTTCTTACCAAAGCTTGCAAGGCATACCATGATTTCACCGCTTTGTTTCCCAACTTCCAAGTAGGTATAAATCGCATATTCTCTATATACTTGTCATACGACACGAGAACAGCCGTCATACCTCCCTTTGTCTTCTTAGATACACCCAAGAAAAGGACTTTTGAGGATATTTCTTTATTTATATATGACATAAGTTGATTGATTTTAATTTTCTCTGTTTCCATTTATATCAGCTATTTGTTTCCAAATATTCTTTCCATGGTTTCAGTCTTGCTATTTCCGCAGAATCGTCTCCATCTCTTGTCACTCTGATGCGGATGATTTCTATATTCTGTTTTGTATAGACGCAAAATTTCTTGCCCAATTTCAAAATAGGCGCAGGACTTCCGCTTTGGATAATCTCATCAATATTTGTATAAAGGTGATATTTTGAACCTTCTAACAATTCCATTCCGTTGAATTTTTCATCCTCAAAACTTAGGTTACGTTTACTAAGCAACAAAGTATATCCCGAAGCAAACAAGAAAAGCACATTACCAATAACTCCACCTGTAGCCAATATACCATACTTTACATACAAAGCATCCATATGACTATTGATAATCAGAAATACAGCCAAGAATTTCAAGATGTCTATACTATAATCTCTTTTTCTCATATAACATTTACACTCTGATCCACCTATTACTTTCCAAGTCGAATTTCTTAATGACTTTAGCAGGATTACCTGCGACCATACAATAGTCGGGTATATCTTTGGTTATAACACTCATAGCCCCTACTACAACATGATTTCCAATTGATACAGGGCCAAAGCATTTAACCCCTAACCCAAAATCTACATGGTGCCCAACTTTTATGATAGGGTCATTATCTGCGCCTTTATTGCCAAAAACAACCCCAGCTCGCAAGGTACAATAGTCTCCTATGCTCGCATTTTTTTTCACCCATAGCATATCCCCCAAATGATAAACAATCAATCCTTTACCACATGTGTTTGGGTAAATCGTAATGTGAGTTTTTAAGCTATAATACTTATATAAATACCACCAAAACAGAAATAACAAGGATTTTCTTTTGCCCGTATTCATATAGTATTCCACATGTCTGAGAGCAACGATATAATGCCAAATATACCATTTTTCGTTATGCAGAATCCAATCCTTCAAGGATGAAGTACCCAAACGTCCATCAGCTTGCAAGTACTCCTTTATCTTTTTTTTGCTATTTATCATAACAGCACCATTTATTTAAAATGATTAAACTAAAGTTTATTTACATGCAAAGAGTCTATACCAACAATCCAATATGCTATAGAAAAGGAAACCTAGCTTATGTTTTATGCGCTCTGCATAAACTATGTCTTTGAACAAACTTTGTGGAACATATTTTTTTAATTGCTCATCAGTTTCTATATAAATTTTCTTACTTTTATTTAATATCGCCTCTTTCATCATATTTCTTCTGAGACTAGACTGTGCTCTTGCAATATCGTCAGAAGATATAAATATTTGATTATCAGCAGCATACTCTAGAATCCGATTAAAAGCAATCAAGCCATCAGGACGCACAAAATCTATCTTCTTGCGAGTTACACTTTGTTGATTCACAGTATAGCCATAAAGATTCTCATTCACATAACTAAAAGCAGAAGCACTTACCACAAGCTTAAACAATACCAACCAATCCTCACCGGTTCTAATACTGGCATCAAACGTTATATGATTATCCTCTATTAAAGAACGCTTATAGATTCCCCCACACACACCCAAAACAGTTCTGCGAGACACTAGTAATCGAAGATAGTCCTTTCTATTGTGTGAAAAATTTATTTCAAAAGGCTGAACATTACCAAAGCAAACCTCATTTAAACCAAAGCGAAGGACATCATATTCCCAAAATTTGTTTTTAGCTAAAACAATTAGTGAATCAGAGCGCAAGACATCATCACCATCAACATACATAATCCAGTCACCATGACTTTTATTTAGCCCATAGTTTCTTGCACAACTTACACCTTGATTAGTCGTGTGAAAAACAAATACATTGCCATATTTTTGAGCATAGTTATCACATATCTGAGGAGAGTTATCTGTGCTACCATCATCAACAACAACGATTTCCACCTCTAACTCATTTACTGCCTGCAAATTAATCAGGCTATCTAAACAAGCCTTTAAGTATTGAGCACAATTAAAAACTGGAACTATAATTGATATTTTCTTTTTCATCATACAAACCGAGATAAAATTTTAATTCGAATTATGTTTTTTTTACTTAATGCACATTCCTTCGGAACTGATTTAATAGCTTCTAAAACTATCATTCGTCCTATAAGATTACAGAAAGGCAAAAGTTTTTTCAAAATTTCGATATAATTTGAAATATAATATTTTCCACTTCTAAGCATATATGTAATCGCTAATCGATAGATAAGAGATCTCTGAGCAGCCTGACAATCGTCATCAATAGAATTTACAAAATCAGAAAGGGATTTTATCCATGATTGAATGTTGTGTTCATTTGGAGCTTGAGTTATACTTCCAGGTCGAATGTTATATAAATAAGTATCCTTTTTACATATAGCATAAGCTGTAACATATTTTGAAGCGAAGAAAGTCCAATAATCATCCTCATGCAATAAACCTTCCTTAAAAAACAAGTTATTATCAATAAACCATCTACGTTTTATTAACTTGTTCCAAGCTGTTGCAGGATAATAAGTCCAAAGCATTCTCCATTTAATCAATTTATGATTTTCTGAATACAAAGGTAATCTATGATTATTTTCCATACTCAGATAATGAAACTCTTCTGTAGCATTTGTGATGGCTCCAGCCTGAACTATATCAGCTTTGGGATATAAATTAGCTGTTTTCACTAAATCTTCTAAGCAATTAGGAGTAATGCTATCATCACTATCTAAAAAATATAGATAGTCCCCAGACGCATACTTTACTCCAGTATTTCTTGCTGCAGAAAGTCCTCCATTTACAGAATGTTCATATATTTTAAAATTAATATTGCCATCATAATTTTCAATTAAATTTTTAGCAATTTCTATACTCTGATCTTTTGTGCAATCATTAATTAAAATACATTCAATATCATTTGTATAACTCTGTTTCATCACAGAGTTCAAACAATCCGAAATATACTTTTCCACACCATAAATCGGAATTATTACTGAAACTTTCATAATTTTATACTTTTAATATTTTAGCTTCTTTAGATTTATCCATCATCATATTGATGATAATTGTAAAAATAGGAACCATGGCAGGGTTTACCCCTGGTATTGATGATAAAGAAAACATTATAAATGTTGCTAATACAAAAAACGCAGCACTTTTATTGTTTCTTTTCCAAGAATATATCATTGGAGAAATAAACAATAATGCATAAGCAACAATTCCAACACATCCCTGATCAGCCATAACACCAAACCAAAGAGATTCTGCGCCATACAAATCAGAATCCAAATTCATTAAAACTACATCATTATAAAGAAATCCAATACCATTTCCCCAAATAGGAGAGCGCATTAAATAGCTCCACGATATAAGCAATTGAGTTAATCGCATATCAGAATTACTTCCATTCACTGTTTCCGTATTAGAGATTGAATCAATTATCTGTTGTAAATAATCACCAGCAAACAATGATAATACAGGCAACATCATGCAGAGAATAAAAATTTGTTTTCCTTTAATATGCGACAACCACATCAAACTACTTACAAAGACCGCAATAATACAACTACGTGCACCAGTTAAGAACACACTTAATGCGCACAAAAAGATAATCAAGACATTACGGCGATTCTGGCGGATAAACTTTGTTTTATATGCAACAAGTAAAAGAGCATAAATAAACAACATAACTCCTCCCAATGTTGTATGCATTGAAAAAATGGCCTGTGCTCTTTTAAAGCCAAATCTTATTTCTGTAATAAAAGATGATTCTATGTAATATCCACTATCTACCAAAAGCTTTAACAAAGGATTAGTCTTTGTCATTGTTTCATATAGCACATACAGAGAAACCAGTAAGCTAAAACATAAAGATATTCTTAATAGACTTGTCAATGTTTGATGTGGATACTTCTTTAACAAGAACCAAATACAATAAGCATATATAGCCGACTGGCAGATATTAAATACCAATGTCGGCGTATGACGATATTGATGGGCCACACCAAAATTAGTCAAGGTTAATGAAAATATAAAAACTAAAAACATGTATCTAAATGGGAACTTTTTTATTAAACCAGCAGCATTTTTATATTTTATAAAAAATACCATAGATACAAATACAGAAAAAATGCTATAGGGGCTGATACTTCCTAACATAAACGATCCCAACAAGACATATGTAATCAAAATGAGAGGGAAACATGTCGGCATCTTACAATATGCCAAATAGCCCAAATACAAAAACAATAAAATGATTAAAAAATTCATTGTAAAAAACTATTTCTAATAAATTATCCTAGCATAGCCAATAATTTACATAATAAATTCTTAGATACCAAAGAATCAATCTTTCGGCAGAATAGTTTATGGGAATTGATAACCTTATCATAGTCTTCATCTGTCAAAACTTTAGGTGGACAATGTACAGACCAATCTGTATAACGAAGATTATCATTGACTACTTGATTTTTAAACGGTGAATTTAAAAAGATGGTTTGAAAGAATACTTCTTCTCCACAGGTACTATCAGTCAATCTACCCAACAAATCGTTCGATATGGCAGAATTCAACACCCAATCTATTGCCCCCCTAGGAATAGAACAATACACCAAACCACCGTACATTTTATAAGAAGGAAGCGAACGACCTGGGGGTGTAATTTAAACTGTGTCAAGGCTTGTTCTTAACTTTCATTCCCACTCC
>ERZ791912.317-NODE-317-length-32919-cov-47.842259_pt1 | contig 32919 bp, 19 predicted proteins | sample MGYA00510141_ERZ791912 | MGnify/ENA primary metagenome ERZ791912 (study PRJEB30046, sample SAMN00792082) | human gut metagenome | study: EMG produced TPA metagenomics assembly of the A metagenome-wide association study of gut microbiota in type 2... | reverse complement strand
TACACTGTTTTTGAATTGTTAAAACCGTGTAAAGCAAATCTGTATTAAGTCAGCTTCGTCGAGGAACCGCATAACATGCTGTGTATGAACATGTTGCCCCTAACCGCTCAAAACTCGAGAATTTCGCACCAAAGATTTTGTTGTGCGCTCAACTCATAGTATTGAGCATCAGAAATGCAAATATTGTGTAGGCAGGGCTTTGACAAAAGGCTTGTGGAGTAAGGTTTTTGTCAAAGCCCTGCCTAACGCAATAGCAGAACCTTTAGGAAACATTTCTTGCACGTTCACACTTTTTAGTCGCACTTTTTGTGAAACTTCACACTTTTTAGTCGCACTTTTTGTGAAACTTCACACTTTTTAGTCGCACTTTTTGTTGTCATAAGAATAAAAACCTTATCTTTGCAATACGGAACATTAAGAATATCAGAAAGTTATGAGACGAAAAGCGATAGAAGAACTGTATAGATGGAAAGCGAGCGCAGACCGAAAGCCCCTCATTGTGCAAGGAGCACGTCAGGTGGGCAAGACATGGCTTATGAAAGAGTTTGCCAAAGAAGCCTACAAGAAGTGCGCTTACGTTAACTTTGAGGACAACGATATGTTGCGTCAACTTTTCGAACACGACTTCGACATACAACGTATCATCAACAGCATCCAATGGACAACGGGCGTGACTATTGATACCGACACATTGATTGTCCTTGACGAAATACAGGAAGCGCCGCGCGGAATAACCGCACTGAAATACTTTCAGGAGAAAGCCCCTGAATATCATGTCATGGCAGCCGGTTCGCTTCTGGGCATAGCCATGCACCACAACGACTCGTTCCCCGTCGGCAAGGTGGACTTCATGTATCTTTATCCTCTCTCGTTCTTCGAGTTTCTGGAAGCGGTCGGCGAGAAGCGGATGGTGGACCTTCTGATGTCGAAGGACTGGCAGACCATAACTATGTTCCGCGCCAAGTTTGAGGAACGTCTGCGCCAGTATTACTTTGTAGGAGGAATGCCTGCCGTGGTGGCGGCTTTTGCTGAGGACGGCAATCTGGAAAGAGTGCGAACCCTACAGAACGGAATATTGGATTCGTACGAGCGCGACTTCTCGAAGCATGCTCCGGCAATAGAGGTGCCGAGGATTCGTATGGTATGGCAGTCTATTCCTGCACAGCTGTCAAAGGAAAACCGAAAATTCATCTATGGCGTAGTGAAGGAAGGAGCACGAGCCAAGGACTTCGAACTTGCCATAGAATGGCTGAAGGACGCAGGACTGATATATAAGGTCAACAGATGCAAGAAGGGACAAATGCCGTTGGCGGCTTACGAAGACTTCGCCGCATTCAAGATTTTCATGTCTGACATCGGACTGATGGGAGCCATGAGCAAGTTGCCGCCACAAAGTCTGATAAACGGCAATGCTCTATTCACGGATTTCAAGGGAGCACTGACCGAGCAGTATGTGATGCAACAACTAAAGACCAGCTCGAAGCTGTCCGTTTACTACTGGTCTGCCGATTCTTCACGTGGCGAGATTGACTTTCTCGTCCAGCGCGACAGCGACATAATACCCATAGAAGTAAAGGCGGAAGAAAACCTGCAAGCCAAGAGTCTGCGCTCGTTCATAGATAAGAACCCGGAGCTGCATGGTGTCCGTCTGTCCATGTCGCCGTATCGCGAACAAGACTGGATGACCAATTATCCGCTTTATTCAATACTGGCGATAATGTAAAAATAGCAAAAACTGCCCGATGTCCAATTATTTACATTATCTTTGTAATCTAATAAAAACATAATAGCAAATGAGAGTACTTATCGTAAACACAAGCGAGAAGACGGGCGGAGCGGCTGTGGCTGCCAACCGCCTCATGGAAGCGCTGAACAACAACGGCGTGAAGGCGAAGATGCTGGTGGGTGAGAAACAGACCGACACGCTCACCGTAGTGCCGCTACCCCACCAACGACTGCGCCGCTTCCACTTTCTCTGGGAACGGCTGAGCATCTTCTGCCGACTGTACTTCTCAAGAAAGCATCTCTTCGAAATAGATACTGCCTCTTCCGGTACGGACATTACGGGACTGCCGGAGTTTAAGGAGGCTGACATCATACATCTCAACTGGATTAATCAGGGCATGCTCTCGCTCAGCGACATACGCAAGATTGTGCAGAGCGGCAAGCCGGTGGTGTGGACCATGCACGACCTATGGACGGCTACGGGCATCTGCCATTACGCCCGCACGTGCCCTTACTTCCGCTCGGGATGTCATAACTGTCATCTGCTGCCGGGTGGAGGTTCGATGAACGACCTTTCGAAGAAGATATGGGACAAGAAGAAACGACTATACCACTCTTCCAACATCCACTTCGTGACGTGCAGCAGATGGCTGGAAGACCAGGCCAAGCAGAGCGCTCTGATGACCGGACAGCGCATCACGTCAATCCCCAACACCATCGACACGCGCGTGTTCTGCCCGACAGACCGTAAGGAGGCTCGTCTCCGGGCTGGTCTGCCCGCCGAAGGACGCATCATCCTCTTCGTGTCGCAGCGAGTGACGGACGAAAGAAAGGGCGCCGCTTTCTTCATTGACGCCATCAATATGCTCGCCGACAAGGACCCAGAGTTCGCCAAAAACACATCGGTGGCGATGCTCGGAGGTGCAGCGGAGGAAATATGCGAGCGCCTGAAGGTTCGCTCATTCCCGCTCGGCTACGTCAGCGACGAGCACACCATCGTAAGCATATACAACTCTGCCGACGTATACGTGCTGCCCTCCCTGGAGGACAATCTGCCCAACACCATAATGGAGTCGATGGCATGCGGCGTGCCAAGCGTGGCGTTCCGCGTGGGAGGCATACCGGAGATGATAGAGCATCGCCGCACCGGCTATCTCGCAAAGTTCAAGGACACAGCCGACCTCGCAGAAGGAATACGCTGGACGCTGAACGAAGCCGACCAGCAAAGCCTACACAAAGCCTGCCTGCACAAGGTGGCGCACGACTACTCGCAGCAAAGCGTGTCTATGAGATACATCGAGGTGTATAACGAAATGATAGCATTAAAGAGGTATATAGTGTAATTACAATAAGATGATAAGATTCACCATAATAACTTGCACGTGGAACGCCGCGGAGGTGGTGGAGCGCACTCTTGAGAGCGTTCTGTCACAGTCGTGGGCGCAGATAGAGCACGTGATAATAGACGGGGCTTCCAAAGACAATACCCTGCAACTCGTGGAAGCCTACCGAAAACGTAATGCAGAGGAAGAAACGGAACACGACATCGTGGTGGTCAGCGAACCTGACCGCGGTCTTTACGACGCTATGAACAAGGGACTGAAGTATGCCAACGGCGACTACGTGGTGTTCCTCAACGCCGGTGACGTGTTCCCCAACGAGAACACACTGGAGAACATCTCTAACGACGTGAACGAGCGTTCGGACGGAAAGCTGCCAGGTGTGCTCTACGGCGACACCAACATCGTGGACAACGAGGGCACACTGCTCCATCCCAGACGACTGGCACCGCCGGAGAATCTGACATGGCGCTCGTTTAAGCACGGCATGCTGGTCTGCCATCAGGCTTTCTATGCCCGCACGGACATCGCCAAGGCGGAGCCATACAACCTGCGCTACCGCTTCTCTGCCGACGTAGACTGGTGTATACGTGTGATGAAACGTGCGGAGAAGCTCAACCTGCCCCTCCTCCGTCTGCCGGAAGTGGTGGTTAACTATCTGGACGGAGGGATGACAAACAAGAACCACCGCGCATCGCTGATAGAACGCTTCAAGGTGATGAGACACCACTACGGACTCTTCACCACCCTCGCCATGCACGCATGGTTTGTGTTTAGGGCGATGAGGGGGAAAAGGGAAGCCCAGAATTCATAGCTCAGCCTAAATATCGGGCAGGGCTTTGACAAGACCTTTCAAAGCACAAGCTGTATAATCTTGTGTTTTTATATGTTTTTGTCAAAGCCCTGCCTAAAGTATCTCTTCATCTTTCATCAATTCCGGCAGAATAAACACGGCATGCACTTTCTGCTTTTCCTTTGGCGGAATAGCCATATAGTCGCGATAGAGGTCGCGGAGGTAAGCGTCGGTGTCATGCGGAGCCGAGAACGTCTTGCCCTCAAAGGTTATTGTGGAGAGAGGGAAGAGCTGGTCGCGGCGGTGCATGATGCCGTAGCCGTTGTTGATGAGGACGTTGGAGAAGAAGGTGCCCGTCTTGCGAGTGGCAAACGCCAACTTCCACATCAACTTATAATACATGTATTTCGCGCCGAAATAGAACAGCTCCATTACGGCTCGCCATGAATAGCGATGGGAATGATGAAGGATGGAGTAACACTTCGACATTCCCTTGCCGTATTTCTTGCAGAACTTCTTCGACACGTTGGGATAGTCAATCATCGGGAAGATGTCCACGAACAGTCCCTTGCTGTAGTTGAGCGAGAAGTCCTCATTGCCTTCCACATAGAAGGAGTTGAGGTCGCGCACCTTCACAATAGGCTCTCTTGTGTCCTCCGTCTCGGGAGTCTGCAAGCGCAGACCCTCACGCAGTTCTTTCGGAGCAATCTCCACAAAGCGCTGCATGTCCTCAAGAGGCATGGCAATGTCGATGTCGTCGTCCCAAGGGATGAAGCCGCCGTGACGCACCGCACCAAGCAGCGAGCCACCGTCCAGCCAGTAGCGGATGGAGTGTTTGCGGCAGATGCGGTCGATTTCCTCCAGAATGGTGAGCTGCTTCAGCTGCGCACGTCGCAACTGCGTAAGCTTAAACTGTTCGAGATTATCCATAGATTTCACACAATTATCAGTTTTCAACCTTTCTTCTCACGTCAATCACCTGACCCGTACAGTCTGATGCAAGGGTGCGAAGCGTTGCCTCTGCCACACGTTCGGGCATGAGGAGCGTGTCGTCCGGCTCGATGCCGAAGTTCTTCTGACGCATAGGAGTCTTGGTACGTTCAGGGTTGATGCAGTTTATCTTGATGCCGTCGCCGTCCCATTCCTGCGCCACAGCCTGCACGAAGTTTACGATGGCAGCCTTTGTGGAAGAATAGATGCTGTAGAAAGCGCGACCACGTGTATATGAACTGGAGGTGAAGAAGATGAGCTTGCCCTCGGTCTGCTTCAGGTAAGGATGAGCCTCGAGCGCCACGTTCACCGTTCCGAGATAGTTGGTCTGTACGGCAGCCTGGATGGTGGCGTAGTCCATAGTAGTGAGCGGTTCCTTGTTGAGCACGCCGGCTGTGCAGATAACATAGTCGATGCGTCCAGCCTGCTCGTGCGCCTCAGTAAGTGCACGTGCCACGTCCTCACGCTGTCCCACGTCGATATGGTTCTCAGAACGCGAGTAAGAGAATACGCGGGCGCCGCTCTGCTCCAGCATTTCCACGATGTTCTTGCCGATGCCGTAACTGCCTCCGAACACCACAGCCACCTTGTCACGGAAAATATCGCCGACGTGCGAGATGTCCTGCGGCTCCGTATTCTTAAGCTGGAAAAGCTTGTCGAGCATGTATGTGTCCTCGCGATAGGTGAGCTTCATGTTGCTCTCCTCGCCTCGAACCACGAAGACCGGCTCGTCAGAATACTTGCGCACTACGCCACAGTCGTCCGTTGTCTTGAACTGCGGGTCCTTGAGGGCACGCTCGTAAGCGTCGGCTATGAGCTGACGGTCGAACGCTTGCGGAGTCTGTCCGCGGCGAAGCTTCGAGCGGTCGGGAATGGAAGAGATATAGCCTTTGTCGTCCACCTCAATGATGGTGTCGGCAGAAGGGATGGCAACGTCGATGGCACGATGGTCCTTAAGCGCGTCAATGACGTCGTTAAGGATGCGCTGGCTGACAAGCGGACGCACGGCATCGTGGAAGACGAGGTTGACGTCCTCATCCTGATAGGCGCGGATGGCAGACAATGACGAGTCGTAACGCTCCTTACCGCCCTTAAGAATCTTCTTCACCTTGCGCCACTTGTTTCGCAAGACGATATTCTCGAAGTCGCTGATGAGCATCGGATTAGACACGATGGCAATCTCGTCAATGCGCGGATTACGCTCAAAGACGTCGACAGTGTGCTCCACTACCATCTTACCAGCCACCTTGAAGAACTGCTTTGGTGTGGACATGCCGAGACGTTCTCCTACGCCACCGGCAAGTATAACGGCTATGTTTCTTTTCATTGTATAGGATTTTGGGATGTAAAGTTACACAATTATTTTGTGATTAATATACTGCGAGACCGACAAGTCCGCAACCTATCATCACAAGTATGGGGTTGGCTTTCAGCTTTCGCGTCAGGAAGAAGGCGGCAGCGAAGAGCGCCACGCTTACGCCGAAGCGCAGATGGTCGGTCTGCCACGAGCCGAAGTTGTCGGCGTTCATGAGCAGAAGGGCTGCAGCGGCAATCAGTCCGATGATGGCAGGGCGCAGTCCTGAGAAGACGCTCTTTACCACGGGCGAGTCTTTATGCGTTATGAGATAACGTGAGATGAGAATCATGATGATGAAAGGCAGCCAGATTATTGACAGCGAAGCAATGACGGAACCTGCCACAGCAAGCCATTGAGGATAGCCTTGGTTGAGCACTGCCACGTAGCCGGCGTAGGTGGCGGCGTTGATGCCGATTGGTCCCGGCGTGGACTGGCTGATGGCTACGATGTCAGTAAACTCGGAATTGGTGAGCCATGCGTTCTTCACCACCACTTCGTTGTGGATGAGCGAGAGCATTGCATAGCCTCCACCGAAATTGAATGTGCCTATCTTTGTAAAGATGATAAAGAGCTTCAGGAATATCATTATATATGCTTTTTAGGCTGAGTGGTACGGTTTGAAGCCGTACATCCTACATTAAATTAATTCAAGCGACTGCTCAACTCTTCATTGCTGAGCGACACTCCCGTTATCTTTCCGTTCTGAATGAGGATGTTGTCTGGTACGGAGGAGAGTCCGAGCTTCTTGAAGAGCGTGCCGTCCACCATGTTGCCGTCGCAGACTGTGGGGCAAGAGATGTTGTTCTGCTCCATTGTCTTCTTGCAAGTCTCCACCGAGGGATCGAGACAGATGCTCACGATGAGCGGCTTTTCGGCTTTGTCCTGCTGGTTCTGCAAGAGCATACGCAGCATACTGAGGCTGTTAAAGTTCCACGATGCCCATGCCACCACCACAGCATTGGGGGCAGCAAGGAGCTGTTTGGAAGATATAAAGGAGCCGTCGATGGTGGATGTGCGGAACTGCGGGAGGTTGGAACCGGCGCTTATAATGGCTCTTCCGCTTATCATTCCCTGCAGACGATGGACGTAACCGTTGTCGGGCTGTGCCGCTTCGATGCGCTTGAGAAGCTGGGCGGCAGTACGGAGGTCAGGACGGACATTGGCGATGAAGTAGCGGCGGACGAGATACGGGCTGACAAGCGAAGCGGGATGGTCCTCCACAAACTGACGCGCATACTTGGCTTGCTCCAACGGCGAGGCGCTATGTATCTGCTCGCGGAAGGAGTTCATCAGTTCATTGTCCTTCGTTCCCTTCACGGTCATCTCCTTAAGGTGTGACGCGTCGCCCTTTATGTCCACCGACTTGCCGGGCTGCGCAAATACGGGCTGCTCGGTGAAGTTGGGGAAGACAATCATCAGAGTCTTCGGACTCGTACACTCCACGTTGTACGTGAAGCGTCCTGCCTGCACCTTTATTGTGTCGAGAGGCTTCTCGCCACCCTCAAGACTGTAGACATAAAACTCGCCCTGATTGAGATTGAGCAAGCGGCCGTCTATCTTGAAGTGGTTGCCGTCCGTTCCGCACGACGCAAGAGCGGCGATGGCGACTACGGCTATAAGGGTAAAAAGGGCGTGTGTGATGGTCTTCATTTCGCTTTAATATATAAAAAGAAAGGACAAGCAGACAAGGGAGAGGCATTTCGCTTATCTCCTTGTCTGCTCGTCCTCTGTGTCTGTTATTGTTTTACTTTGCGGTTGTCCGCAAGAGTGATGTCATTACTTGAGAAGCTGCAACTCGAGGTCGTTCTCAGCATACTGCTTGAGAGACGGATCCTTCTGGAGAGCCTCCTTGAGGTATGAAGAAGCAGCAAACTTGTTGCCACGGCGTGCAGCAACTACAGCGTGCAGATAGTCTGTCATAGCGTTAGGATTCTCCACGCGGTCGAGAGTCTTGGCTGCAGCGTCATAGTTCTTGTTGAGGAGCTGTGCGAGAGCTGCTGTGTTGCTGTTCACCTTAGCGAAAGCCTTCTCAGCCTGAGCGTAGTCGCCCTTAGCAATGGCGAGAGTACCGATGGCCTGGTTTACAGACTCTGAACCTGAAGACTTGGCGATGGCACGCTCTGCGTCCTGTACGTTACCGTCGATGAGAGAGAGCAGACCGAGGTTGGCCTGAGCCTCCGGAGTGTTGGCACCGAGGCTTGCAGCCTTCTGCGCATACTCACGAGCCTTGGCTGTGTCGCCCTTAGCGAGAGCGAGGGCAGCGAGGTTGTTGTAAGCACGGTAGTCGTTAGGATATGTCTCTGCTGTCTTCTTGTAGATTTCCTCCTGCTTAGCGGGAGTCTCGTCGAGTGTAGCAGAATAGAGAAGCTCGTCAGCGCTGAGCTTAGATGCGTCCTCGCTATACTGTGCCTTGATCTGCTCGTCTGAGCGACCGATTGTCTCATAGTTGATGATGAGACGTGAACGGCGCAGCTCGGGGAGAATGCCGTCAGCGAGCTCACGGAAGCCGGCTGACATGTTGCGGATCTGCTGCTCACGCTCCTGCGGATCCTCGTACATAGAGAGCACGCGGAGGATTACCTCCTTGTCCTGAAGGTCGCTGGCTGCAACGAGCTTCTGGAAGCCGTCCCAGTCCTGAGCTGTGTAGTGAGCGTCGATGTCAGCGTTCACCTTTGTCTGCTTCAGAGTGTTCTTAACATACTTCTCTGACTGATTCTTACGGTTGCCAGCGAGCTTATCGTTAAACTTGACGCCACCCTCAGGTGAAGCGTAAGCCTGGATTTCTACGTTCTGTACGTTGAAGCCCTCACGGTCAGCATTGATCTTCTTGAGCATCTCCACGAACTCCTTCACTGAGTTGTTCTTGAGCTCGCTCTTGCGGATGTTGGCCTGGTTGATGAGGAACTTGATGTTAGCCTCCTGCTTCTTCTCGTTAACGCGTTGGAATGTATCGGGAGCGATGCATCCGTTCTCAGAAGCGAGAGTCTTGCGGTAAAGCTCAGATGTAGCGATAACGCCGTTAGCCACCTTCACTGCAGGTACCTTCTGCTGCTTCTTGCCGATGCGAGCGTCGAAAGTAAGATACATCTCGCTCTTCTGCATTTCGGGAACATAATCGAAAGCAGTCTTCATGGTGTAGCGTCCGCCCACCTTGTATGATATGGTCTGGTCGTTGCCCATTACCTTCTCGCCCTGGAATGTGGCGCTCTGGCCCTTAGCCACCTGACCGTCTGCATAGCGCAGCTCCGGTGTTACGGTAACAACAGCCTTCTTCTTCATGTACTTCTCAGGGAAAGTACCGTTAATAGTAGCGGGCACCTGTCCTGCCTGTGTCTCCAGCGGATTAGGAACTACTGTGAAGTTGTCTGCTGACAGAGGTCCAAGCTTAGAGCACGATGTCATCAACAGCAAGGAAGCTGCTGAGAGGAATAATAAGTTCTTTTTCTGCATTGTTAAAATAATTGTTATAAATAAAGATATTATGTTGCAAATTACGTTCGTTGTGCAATATCACACTGCACAAGCTCTCATATATCATACAAAGTTAATGAAAGAAAAAGAGACAAGCGTCCTTTTCGCCGTTTTTTAAATATTTTTTGATAAATAACGTCGTAAAGGAAAGAAATATAAGCAAACTTAGGAAAAAGATATGAAAAAATAAAGAAAAAGCAAACCGTAGGAGCTGCGGGCATTCCTGCTCGCGACTCCTACGGTTTGCTATTCCTAATTCATCATGGCACCATCACTTTCTTGCCGTTGGCAACGTACACTCCCTTATTGAGCGGGATGATGCGGCTGCCGTCCACAGTGCCGTGAAAGACGGTCTGTCCGGCAGCGTCCACTACGCTCAGCTCCTGCGGCGCTGCTGCCTTAGCGACGAGCTTGCCCTTGAGAGTGTCGAGTGTGAGAGCCTCGTCAGCCTTTGCCGTTGTAACGGCTGTGGTGCTCTTGAAGTAAGGCACGAAGCGGATGTCGCCGTCAACGAGGTTTGCAGGTACTGTGTACTCGCCGTTGGTGAACTGCGATGCCTTCACCGTCACTTCCTCCCACTGAAGGTTCTCGCATACCGTGACAGGACCTTCGAGGTTATATCCATGACGAATCTTCACGTAATCGAACTCGAATCCGGGTGCAGGCGAAGCCTTGATGGTGAATGCCTTATTGAACGGAGTGGTCTGACCCGTCACGGCATTGCCGTTGGCGAGGAGGATATCGCCGTTCAGACCGCCACCGTTGGCCTCCGTGGCTCTGAAGAGATTGACGTTGTCGGCATGCACGTTGATGCGCACGTCTACGATGGCACCGCCGTTATTGGTTATCATATTGGAAGAGCTGGTGTTGCCACCCGGATCTACGCAGTCCCAGTCCACCTTATAGCGCATACGATAGAAGCCCGGATTGAGGTCTGCGGGGAGGTCGAATGCTGGCGGTGTCACCTGAGGCTCGCCGCTGACGTAATTGCCGGCACTGTTATAGTTCTTAAAGTATGAGTATGCCATGAGGTCGCCCATGTCTGTTATGCCGCTGTCGTCGTACGACACGTTGAACGCGCCGTCGTTGCCCTTGTCCAGATAAACGTATCCGCACATCCAACTACCCTTCCATGTGAAACTCGGCGTGATTTCGTCACCCGGCTTTGCAAGCAGGCAGTTGTCCATCTTGTTGACGTAGAGCGTACCAGCAGACGACTGGTTGACATCAACCGTCTGCGCTCCGTGGCTGCTCGTAAGACCTATGGTGCTGAGATAACGGTCTGTGCGTGTGTGCTTGGTGTTGTCCTCATAGTTGATGGGATAAACCTTCGTAGAGAAGAACGGATTGCGCTTGGCGCTGAGGACGATGTTGTCCACGTAAACGGCGAAGTCTTCCATGAGGTTGTGGGGAGAATTGCGGTCTACAACGACAAGGAGGTTGTGGATGGTGATGCCGTTGGCGCCGGAGATGGGGAACACCACGTCCACCCACTTGCCAGCCTGCACCTTGCTGGACGGCGTGCTCCAGAACTGCTCCGTCTTCTTCGACTGCCACGGACGGTCGTCGCGGTTGCCGAGTCCGATGAGCATCACGTTGCCGTCCTTAGGCGAATACATCATCACGTGTACGTACTGCGTCTTCTTGGTCAGGGCGAACGGCTCCTTCAGCTCCACAAGGGCGCCGAACGTGTTGCTGCCATAGCGTGAGCGCTGCACACCGAGAATCTTCGACGATTCGTTAGGCGCGAATCCCAGCTGTTCGTCCTCTTGGTTGAGGAAATTGCTGACCACCTGGCAGTTGCCCGTAAGCTTACCGGTGCGGAAAGGCGACTGCTCCCAGGTGTCGTATACACCGACCGATGCGTATGAGTCAGCGTTCTCGAAGTCGCACAACGTCTTGTCCTGCTGTGCTGCGATGGTCATCGGGAAGATTATTCCCGCCATGCATATATATTTCTTTAAGTTCATGATTTGTTAGCTTGATTGAGTTATGTAAGGATTAGTAGACAGAAAGGGTGTGGATAAGCGGACAAGCCTTGCTGTCGTTGATGGTGATGCGCACAGCCTTTGCCTTGTAGCCCGTGCCGTAACTTGAAGCAGTCATGCCGTTAAGCGGAATGATGCGCTTATAGCCGATGGTTGTGGTCTTGACGTTAGAGGCACGCTGCGTGAAGTTTACGCCGTCCTCGCTTGTCTCCACGGTGAAGCTCTTCACACGCTGTCCGAGGCGGATATACTCCATGAGCGACACGTAACGCACGGTCTGCGCCTCATCCCATGTGAGTGTGATGGTGGCAGAGGTGGTGCCGTCGTTGGGTGCCCAATATGTGTCCTTCTCGCTGTCAATCATGTTCGTGGCCTCATAGTTGCGGTTTGCTCCAGCGTCGCGTGTCTCGCTCACCTTGATGTTTGCCTTCAGCGCAAAGTCGGTGCCGAGACGGTCTGTGAGCAGCTTGCCAAGCTCAGCCATACGGTTGACCGTTGCCTGCGGCAGTTCGCCGCTGCGGTCCGGCGGAAGGTTGAGGATGAGGGTGGCGTTGCGGCCTACTGTCTCCAGATACATCTGGAAAAGACGCTCGGCGGAGAGCACCTGCTCGTACGACTTCCAGAACCAACCGCCCGTGGTGGCCTTTGCGTCGCTCTCGCCCGGATGCCATTTCCATCCGTTCTCGTCGCCGCTTTCAGCATCGCCCATAGCCCAGTTGGTCTCGCCGGCGTGACCTTCCTCGTTGCCAATCCAGCGTGCCTCGCCGCCTACGCCCCACATAACGGCGTCGGGGAGGAGGTTATGGATGGAGTCGCGGAGGTTGGGGATGTCATAATATGTTTGCGCGTCGTCGATGGTGCGCTTGGATGTGCTGGTCTTGCTGCCGTAGCCACCTGCATGGTCGCCACCCGTCGCACCGTCAAACCACATCTCAAACTGTTCGTTGCCATACTTGGCAAGCTCCACGCATTGCGGAAGGAACACCTTCTTGGCATAGTTGTCCGTATAGCCGCCCTTGCCGTCCGACTCGCCCCAGTACTTGCTCGACATGTCCCACGGCGAGATATAGAAGCCATACTTCATGCCCAACTGACGGGCAGCGTCAGCAAAGTCCTTAGGTACGTTGGTCTTCTTGGCATTCTCGCTGGAAGAGGAGGTTACGCAATGGTCGGTGGTGGCTGTAGGCCAGAGGCAGAAACCGTCATGGTGCTTCACCACGGCAATGCCGCCCTTCATACCAGCCGACTGTGCTGCCTTGAGCCACTGCATGGGATTGGGCACCTTGGTGGGCGCAAACGTCGACTCGTTCTCAAGTCCGCTACCCCACTCCTCACCGGTATATGTGTCCATACCGTAATGGAAGAATGCGTAAAACTCTGTTTCGTTCCACTTCACCTGACGCTCGCTCGGAACGGGAAAGACGGGAAGAGGCGTGTTGTCAGGATCGTTGAGCGACTGCTCGACAAGCTTAAACTGGCCCTGTGCTTGCGACGTGGCTGGCATCATAGCAGCCATGCACAAAGCAGAGAGCAATACTGTGATTTTCTTCATTGCTTTAGCTTTAGTAGAATATATATAATTAAATTTAGATGTACAGTAAAAAAGGGATATAATGCAGATGCAAAGTTACTCATTTCTTTAGGATTAAGGCATTATCCAAGCAGTTTTTCCAGTTCGTTCTTATCCATACCCGTCATTGACGCAATAGTCTCAATATCCATTCCTTTAGCATACATTGTTTTTGCCACCATTGCTATTCCTTCCGCTCTTCCTGCCTCTATTCCCTCTTCTCTGCCTTCAGCACGGCCCTCTGCACGGCCCTCTGCACGGCCTTCAGCTCTACCCTCTGCACGGCCCTCTGCACGGCCTTCTTCTTTAGCTGTATCCAATGAGTTCTTAATGTCGCGATATGCCTTGAGACTATCCTCGTATTCGCGCAACTCTGTAGGAGTGAAGCGGGCTATAGCCGCAGCATCAAACAGCTTGGTGAATATTTTTTCACGTAGAGACGCCGGGCGGTTGTCAAGGCGCGACAGATTCTTGAGCACGTACATCCACTTGTCAGACAATGACGTAAGCTCTTCATCGGTCTTGTCAAATCGTCCTACTTCTACATACTTAAACATCAGCTTGGCATTAAACACCTTATTGGTCTTCGTATCCATCAAAGCGATAGTATGGATTGTGTCCGAACTGTCGAAAGCCTCATCGCTCATCTTATAATTAAGCAAAGCAACAACATACACCTTCTTCAGACAGAAGTTCCAGTCTGAGCCTTTAGGAGCCTGTTCTCTGATAGGAAAGGTTGAATAGAAAAGCGAACGGTCTTTGAAGAATGTCTGATAGGCATTCTGCATCTCCACAATAAACTTCTCGCCTTTCTCGTTCTCACAATAAACATCAAATATGGCTTTGCGCTCTGCATACACATCACCCACATTCTCACTATTGAGATACTTCACGTCCTTTATCACCTCCTCACCATCAAAGAGTGAGTTGAGGAAGTTGATAAGCAACTCCTTATTGGGGTCTGTGCCGAAGATTCGCTTAAAGCCGAAATCAGTCAACAAACTGATATATCGTTCTTCTGATTGTCTCATAACTAATTGTATTATAGCGTTAGGCAAAGATACAGCAATAAATCAGAATATTCAAGATTTTACACAAAAAAAATACGGCACCACTCTCGCCGAGCAACGCCGTAAAGCCTATGTTTAACTAAAAATCCTTTTTCGTAATTTAATGAAGAATCTCACGAATCCTCATTGGTTACCTGTTAAACAATCGTTCAATTTACCTTAAACCTAATAACTAAAAACCTAAATCTATTACTACTAACCTAAACAATCTATTAACCTTTTGACACTGCAAAATTACTACCTTCTCGCCACCCTACAAAACATTTTCATTGAAAAGTTATACACTATATGCTTTTATTGATATATATCAATAGTATGTGTCCGAACACACAAAATATTTAAACAAAATTAAAGGTTTAGAACTTAGAATATGTAAGTTGAAAGGCGTTTTTGCTTACAGATAATAGGAAGTGAAGCGGACAGCATGCCGACAGACACAATATTTGCATTTCTAATGCTCAATACTCCTCGTTCAGCGCACTAAGAAATCCTTGGTACGAAATTTTCGAAATTTGAGCGTGCAGCGATAGTATGCTGATATATAGCTGATTATGCGTTTAAGAAAAGAAATGTGCAAAGAAAAACGAAGGAAAACAAGCACTATAGGGTTGCTATAGAGCCACTTTTACACTCCATCACAGCCTCTGTTGTCATACAAAAAAGCCTCCCTTGCCTTCCAACAGTGGCTGTATTGGAAGGCAAGAGAGGCTTTTCCTGTATATTATAGGGTTAAAAACGCTGCAAAACCCCACTAAAACAGCAAGACAAATCTCTAAAACCGATTTTTATTTTGTAACACATTCTTACTGTTTGTACGATATTTGTCTTGTGACAAGAAGACAGGTTGGTTTAGACAAGAAGACATGATTTTTTAGACAGGAAGACAGGAAGACATGAATTTTTAGATTCCATAGGCTCCTATGTAAGCTGCGGCTGCTACAGTTTGTACCGTGAGAAAAACATGTCTGCATGTCTAAAAACCCTGTCTGCATGTCTAAAGAACATGTCTGTATGTCTTCTTGTCTAAAGAACATGTCTGCATGTCTTCTTGTCTAAAAAGAACATGTCTGCATGTCAAATCATCAGAATTTATTCCATTCCTTGATGGTTTCCACCGCACGGCGTACGATGCGGTTCTCCTCGTTCATGATGCAATAATACTCGTTCATGTCCCAGATGTCTCGGGCAACGAGGGCCTTCAGCTGCTGACGGAGCATGGGCATGGTCTTCTGCAGCTCGGCGTCATCCTTCGGCTTGACGTTCGCCTTTGCAGCCTCAGCCATGATGCTGTCCGTAACGTAGGCAGGAATCTGGAAGTTGGCGTTGAAGTCGTCGAAGGAAGCGTATTTCTGGCGAAGCTCCTTGCGATGCTCATCGGTGTAACGCAGAGTGGCGTTGATGATCAATGATCGGGCTACGAGAGCACGATGAAGAGCCGTAAACTGTGTGGTGTCCAACGGCACGAAGTCGTCAGGCATAATGCCACCGCCTCCGTAAACCGTGCGATGACGGCGAAGCGTCTGGCATTTCAGCGAGTCAGCGAAACGGATGGAGTCGGCAGAATAAAGCTCGCCGTGCTTGAATCGCTTCTCAATATCATGGGCATAGTCCTCACGGTCGCCCTTCTCGTATGGCTTCTGGATGCATCGTCCGGCAGGAGTGTAGTAATGCGCAATGGTAAGACGAATCATCGAACCGTCCTCAAACTCTATCGGACGCTGCACCAGTCCCTTTCCGAAGGAGCGGCGACCGATGACCGTGGCGCGGTCGTGGTCCTGCATGGCTCCCGTGACAATCTCTGCTGCCGAGGCAGAATACTCATTTATGAGGACGCAGAGCTTCAAATCCTGCAGCTTGCCGCCTCCGTCCGCCTTATATTCCATGCGATTCTGCGCCTTGCCCTCTGTATATACAATAAGGTCACCCTTGCGGAGCAGCTCGTTGGCGATGTCGACGGCAGCCTTCAGATATCCTCCTCCGTTGTCCTGAAGGTCGAGAATGAGACTCTTCATGCCGGCACGCTTCAGGGAGTCGGTGGCAGTGACAAACTCGCCGTACGTCGTGGCACCGAACGATCCGATGCGGATGTAGCCCACGTGCGGGCGAATCATATAATATGCGTCCAGCGTGTAGACGGGTATCTTGGCGCGGGCAACGGTGAAATGGAGCATCTCCTTCACGCCACGGCGCATGACACCAAGGCTGACCTTCGTGCCGCGCTTGCCGCGCAGACGGCGCATGATGTCAGAACGCTCCATCTTCACACCGGCTATGGTGGTGTCGTTGACGGTGATGATGCGGTCGCCGGCGAGGATGCCCACCTTCTCGGACGGACCCTTCGATACGGGCTGGATGACGAGGAGCGTGTCGCTCACCATATTAAACTGGATGCCGATACCGTCAAACGATCCCTGCAGAGGTTCGTTGAGAGCCTTCGTCTCCTTGGCTGTGGTGTATGAAGAATGGGGGTCGAGTCCCTTGAGCATGCCGCGTATGGCGTCCTCCACGAGCTTGTCCTCATTAAGCGTGTCGACGTAAAGACGATTGATGGCAAGCTCGGCAATCTGCAGTTTACGCAGCGGATTGTCGTGCTGTGCCGAGGCAATGGCTGCCACAAGCAGTGGCAGCATAAGAAGAATGTATTTCAGTCGTTTCATTTTTTACTAATTAAAATGTAGGAGGAAATCATAAGCTTAATCATTTAAAATCTCCTCCTCGGGCAAGTCCTCCTCCACGACAAGATTGTCGATGATGAAGTTCTGTCGTTCCATGGTGTTCTTTCCCATGTAGTATTCGAGGAGCTTCTGCACCTGGTCAGTCTTGTGCAACGTCACCTGCTCGAGCCTCATGTCGGGTCCGATGAAGTGGGCGAACTCGTCGGGCGAAATCTCACCAAGACCTTTAAATCGGGTTATCTCAGGGTCAGGACCGAGGTCGCGGATAGCTTGCAGGCGCTCCTCCTCACTGTAGCTGTAACGTGTGATGAAGTCGCTCTTGCGCTCCTTGCCCGTGAGACGTGCGTCTGCCTCAGCCACCACCTTCTTGTTCTTTATCTTCGTGCGTCGGTTGCGGACGCGGAAGAGCGGTGTCTGGAGCACGTAGACGTGTCCTTTCTTTATCAAGTCGGGGAAGAACTGGAGGAAGAAGGTGATGATGAGGAGGCGGATGTGCATGCCGTCGACATCGGCATCCGTCGCAACAATCACCTTGTTGTAACGCAATGTGTCGAGTCCGTCCTCGATGTCGAGGGCAGCCTGGAGCAGATTAAACTCCTCATTCTCGTATACCACCTTCTTGGTCAGTCCGTACGAGTTGAGCGGTTTGCCTCGCAGGGAGAACACAGCCTGCGTGTTGACGTCGCGACTCTTCGTTATTGAACCGCTGGCTGAATCGCCCTCGGTGATGAATATGGCAGAATCTTCCTTGCGGTCGTTCTTGGCATCGGAGTAATGGATGCGGCAATCGCGCAGCTTGCGGTTGTGCAGGTTGGCTTTCTTGGCTCGCTCACGCGCTATCTTCGTGACACCAGCCATTGCCTTTCGCTCCTTCTCGCTGCTGGAGATCTTCTGCTGCATCACCTCTGCCACGTCGGCATGGATGTGCAGATAGTTGTCCACCTCCTGCTTGATGAAGTCGCCCACATACTTGTTGATGCTCTCTCCGCCCGGAGCCATCTGCAAAGATCCGAGCTTTATCTTGGTCTGCGACTCGAACATCGGCTCCTCCACGTTGATGGCAATGGCAGCCACGAGGCCGTTACGGATGTCCGTAAACTCGTAGTTCTTCGAGAAAAACTCCTTTATGGTGCGTGCGATGTGCTCCTTGAAAGCGCTCTGATGGGTGCCACCCTGCGTGGTGTGCTGTCCGTTGACGAAGGAATGATATTCCTCGCCGTACTGGTCGGTATGCGTGAAGGCAATCTCGATGTCCTCGCCCTTCATGTGTATGATGGGATAGAGCGGTTCGGTGGTCATCGTGTCTGTGAGCAGGTCGGCAAGTCCGTTGCGCGACATGATGCGCCTACCGTTATACATGATGGTCAGACCGGAGTTGAGATAGGTGTAGTTGCGGAGCATCGTCTCCACGAAATCGTCATGGAACGAGTAGCCGACGAAGAGTGTAGGGTCAGGCTGGAAGAAGATGTACGTTCCGTTCTCGTCCTCCGTTGGCTCCGTGACGTCGCTCTTCAGCACGCCACGCTCAAAGACGAGCGCCCTCACCGTGCCGTCACGGTAAGAGCGTACCTCGAAGCGGGAGCTGAGCGCATTGACCGCCTTTACGCCCACACCGTTCAGACCCACGCTCTTCTTGAACGCCTTCGAGTCGTATTTTCCTCCGGTGTTGAGCATGCTGACCGCCTCAACGAGCTTGCCCTGCGGGATGCCGCGTCCGTAGTCGCGGACAGAAACGCTCTTGCGTTCCTCCACGTCCACTTCGATGCGCTTTCCGGCGTTCATCTTAAACTCGTCGATGGAGTTGTCCACCACCTCCTTCAGCAGGACGTAGATGCCGTCCTCAGGCAGGTTGCCGTCGCCGAGTCGTCCGATGTACATACCCGGACGCGTGCGGACATGCTCCATGTCGGAGAGGTGTCGGATGTTGTCGTCGGTATATTGTACTGTTGGTTTCTGGATTTCTTCTTCCATATCTGTTTGTTAGTTGTCGGGATGTTGATGTTCTTACTGGATAGGTTTCTTATAGCAGCGTCTTCTCTTGTGGCACTCACGCTCGAGATACTGCCACTGTCCCTGCACCTTCTCGTTGGTCTCCATCTCGACATGCGTCTCGCCCCACTCGAAGCCATACTTCTGATATCTGGGGATGAGGTCGTAAAAGAGGAGAGCGTTGGCGCCCTTTGAGCGATATTCGGGCAGAACGCCGACGAGAAGCAGGTCCACAACCTTGGTCTTGTGCTGCTTCAAGGCACGGAGGATGTGAATCCATCCGAAGGGGAAGAGGCGGCCGCGGCGGCACTTCTGGAGCGCTCTGGTCAGCGACGGCAGCGTGATGCCCACACCGATGAGCTTATGGTCGGGCGTGTTCCAGTCCTCGATGAGCGAAACGAGACTGAGGTCAATCATCGGCAGATACATCTTGACGTACTGGTCGATCTGGCGCTGTGTAAGCGTAGAATATCCGTAGAGGTCCTTGAACGTGGCGTTGATGACGTCGAAGATGCGCTGTCCGTATCCGTTTTCGCCGAAAATCTCGTCCTTTTTGAGTTTCTTGATGTGGAGATTATATCGCTTCTGAATCATCTCCGCCACCTTGGCGTACTTCTCCGGCATCTTCTCGGGCACGTAGAGCTTATACTCCACGTAGTCGTTGTCTTTCACCCAGCCGCCCATGCGCTCCATGTGCTCGGGGTAATAGGCGTAGTTGTAGGCTGTGGCCTGTGTGCCAAGCTCCTCAAATCCTTTGATGAGCATTCCCTCAGGGTCCATGTCGGTGAATCCGAGCGGGCCTACAATCTCGGTCATTCCCTTGGAACGTCCGTAGTCTTCCACCGCCTTGAGCAGAGCTTTTGACACCTCGATGTCGTCCACAAAGTCAATCCATCCGAAGCGGACCGCCTTTATCTGCCACTTCTCGTTGGCGCTGTTGTTGATGATGGCAGCCACACGGCCTACCACCTTGCCGTCACGGTAGGCGATGAAGTATTCTGCCTCGCAGAAGTCGAATGCTGCGTTCTTGTCCTTGCGGAGCGTGTTCACCTCGTCAGTGTAGAGGTTAGGCGCATCATAGGGATTGCCTTCATAGAGGTCGTAATGGAACTCGATGAACGTTCTCAAGTCGCGTCGCGACTCCACTTTCTTGATTTCTATTGCTGACATGCTGTTTTCTTCTTTTTTGTTGATATATCGCTCCGGCATGCTTGGGGCGTTTCGGAGCCGTATCACTTTCTTTTATAAAGTCTTATGAAATGTCTTAATTTGCAAATATACTGAAAAATGCCCAAACGGACGAACCTTTGTCTTAGATTTGTTGTTATTCAGGCTGTTTTAGACTGTTAAGCCCGTTTTTCTCTGCTTTATGTCACTCCTTATGCGTTATGAGAAGCACATGCTCGCCGCCGTCTGTGGTGGTGGCGAAGATGTAGGTGTTGCCGCCGTCTTTCAGCTTCAGCTTCTTGCGCAATACAGCCACGGTCATGGGGAAATTGCGCACGGTGATGTTGGCATTAGTGACATCGCGCAGCGCCTCTTTCAACTGCCGTTTGTTGAAGGACGTGACGGTGTCTATGGCAAACCGTCTGCCGGGGAAGCCCGGGATGAGCTGCTCGGAAGTGAAGAGGTGGCTGTTGGCGCTTATCTGGCTGGCGCCGAACGTAAGCTCCAACTCGCGGAAACATCCAGCTTTCATGACCGAAGCGTTGGGCTCATAGAGGTAAGAGGGGGTGTGGTCGGCGCCGAGAAGGGGCGACATAGACGCTACATCGGTCGGCTGCGGCGTGTCTATCGCACAACCGCCGTCTGATGTATAGCGGAAAGCAAAGGATGATGAGGGGAGGTCAGCGCATCTTACGCCTACGTAATCGTGCTTGGCGGCTTGCGTATTGTCGTCATTATGCGCATCGCCGCGCTTCATGTCGAGGGTAAGCAGGAGTTCCTTACACTCTCCGTCCACTGCCACGATGTCGACGTCGGTGACAAGAGGATGGAGGTCAGAGACGGCTTTGTGCCAGTCGAGCATCGGCGAGAGCTTTATCATCACGAAGCGTGCCTTGCGACGGAGGTCAGGAAGCAGCTCCATTACGTCAGGCGTACAGTCAGAAATGGCAAAGGTTCGTGCTCCGTGGGCATCACGGCGTGCAGGGTCGATGAATATAAGGGTCTGAGGGTCGATGGTACGTAGCTGCTCCACGGCATCGCCGCACACTACCGAGGCGTTATCAGCACCAAGCACCTTAAGGTTATGCTCCACCACTTTACACAGTTCGGCGTTGCGCTCCGTGTATTGCGCACGGCGGAAGTAGCGCGAAACGAAATAGAAATCAACGCCGAAACCGCCCGTAAGGTCCGTCATGGAATCCCCAAAGCCTTTGTCCGAAGCATCTTCCTCGCCCTTAAACGAATCTAAAAGCCGACGAACAGCCTCAGCCTTATACAGCGCCGTAGCCTCCGAAGAACATTGCTCCATGGAGAGGTGTGGCGGATAGACGATGTCTTGGTTGGCAGCGAAGGACGGCAACTTGCGTCTTGCCGCCTGCCATCCCTGTATCTGAGAGAGGGCATAGGGCATGTCTACGTCCGGGAAGCGCGATGCCTGAAGGGCAAGCTGGCGAGGATTGTCGGTGCGATGGGCAACGATAAATTCGGCTGTTGTCATGAAAGATGTTATTCGTTGATTGATAATTGTTTTGCGGGTGCAAAGTTACTACTTTTTAATATGTCTGAGAGATATAAATGATGTATTTTGTGTTCGATATGTAAGATTGAGATTGCAAAATACATATATAAATAAAAATACAAAGAAAAATCCTGCTATTTTTTTTGCCAATTACGGTTCCTTTGCTACCTTTGCCAAAGATTGCACAATGAACGGTCATTTGCGCAATTTCCATGACAAGACTCTTATACACTTAAACAAAAAATATGGAACCTATCTTTAACTTAAAATCCTTGCCCGAGCGTCTGCGTTCGCTTGGAAAACGCGTTACAGTAGCTGTAGCATGTCCTGCTGACTCACACACTGAAGAAGTAGTGGAGCGTAGCATCCGTGAAGAAATCGCCGACTTTATCCTTGTCGCTGTGGCAGGTAAAGAGGCAGTGGCTAAGCGCCTTCTCGCCGATTATCCCGAACACGTGGTAATCATTGACGCTGAAGACGATGACGACGCTGCCCGTAAAGCTGTGTGGGAAGTACACGAGGGACGTGCCCAGGTATTGATGAAAGGTACCATTAACACCGACAACCTCCTGCGTGCAGTGCTCAACAAGGAGCGTGGCATTCTCATCAAGGGCAGCGTGCTGACACACATCGCCATCGCAGAGACTCCGCAGATTCCGCACCTCCTCTTCTTCTCTGACGCAGCAGTTATCCCCTACCCCACATACGAGCAGTTTGACGCCATCGTGGGATACATCACCGACACATTCCGTAGCATCACCGGCAAGGCTGTTCCACGCGTTGCCCTCACACACTGCACGGAGAAGGTAAGCGAGAAGTTCCCGCTCACACTCAGCTATGAGCAGATCAAGGCTGACGCTGCCAACAAGAAGTACGGCGAGGTGGAGATTGCAGGACCGATGGACGTAAAGACTGCTTGCGACGCAGAGAGCGGTGCTCTGAAGGGCATCAGCTCGCCGGTTGTGGGCAATGCCGACATCCTCGTTATGCCTGACATCGAGGCAGGCAACACCTTCTATAAGACACTCACGCTCTTCGGTGGCGCCACCATCGCCGGTATGTTGGCTGGTACAACTGTTCCGGTAGTGGTTACGTCACGTGCCGACTCAGCTGACTCGAAGTTCTACAGTCTGGCTGCCGCTTGTCTGAAGGCTTTGAGATAAAACCTCACACAGCAAACCCCTTGGAATAACCCTAAACAATAAAAGAAAAACATAATCAACAATGAAAAGAATATTTGTCATCAATCCTGGCTGCACATCCACAAAGGTGGCAGTATACGAGGACGAGAATCCCGTTTGGACCTCCGACGGCTTACATGACCCTGCAGAAATTGATAAGTTCTCTACCATCAACGAGCAGTATGAATATCGCAAGGACTTCGTGCTCAACCTTCTTAAGGAGGCTGGCATACCCTTGAAGTTTGACGCTGTCATCGGTCGTGGCGGTCTGCTGAAGCCGCTTCAGGGTGGCGTTTATGCCATCAACGAGCTGATGAAGAAGGACCTCTGGAACGCCAAGCACCAGCACGTATGCAACCTCGGTTCGCTTATCGCTGACGAAATAGCACACGAGTGCCACTGTCCTGCTTTCATGGCTGACCCCGTTGTGGTGGACGAGATGATGACACGTGCACGCTATACCGGCCTACCCTTCATGAAGCGTGAGTCTATCTTCCACGCTCTTAACGCTAAGGCAGCATCACGCCGTTACGCCCGCTCCATTGGCAAGAGCTATGAGGAGCTCAACCTTGTGGTGGCTCACCTCGGTGGCGGCATCTGCGTATCAGCTCATCATAACGGTAAGGTTATCGACGTAAACAACGCCTTGAACGGTGAGGGCCCGATAGCTCCCGAGCGCTCTGGCACACTGCCCGCAGACCAGCTCGTTCGTCTTTGCTTCTCTGGCAAGTACACACAGCACGAGGTGATGAAGATGCTCTCAGGCAACGCTGGTTGTCAGGCTCTCCTCGGCATGAAGGACATGAGAGAGATAGAGCGTCACGCTCTGGCTGGCGAGCAGCCGTTCGCTGAAGTATTGGAGGCAATGCTCTATACCGTATCAAAGCAGATTGGCGCAATGGCTGTGGCTCTCTGGGGTAAGGCTGACGCCATCATCCTCACGGGTGGTATTGCACACAGCAAGTACTGCGTGGAGGAAATCAAGAAGCAGGTGGAGTTCCTCGCTCCCGTAGTGGTGCTCCCCGGCGAAGGCGAAATGCGCTCACTCGCATTCAACGCTCTCGGCGCTCTCAACGGAGAACTGCCCATCCAGGAGTACGTGTAATGAGTTAGGAATTAGGAGTTGGGAGTTGGGAATTTACAATTGGAAATTACAACTTCTGAAATAAACTTCTGATTCAGGAATAAAATAATAGGAGTTGTTCAGGATTAGGCATGACCTAATTCAGAACAACTCCTAATTCGTTATTACAGTACAGCAGCAATTCGCCGTACATTAGCAAGTTTCTCCATAAATGCACTATCCTTACGTACCTTCTGGATATTATACCGCATCTGCATTTTCAATAAAGGCTCAGCATTTACTCCAAGCGCAGCCTCAAACAATAATGCTGTTTTCTCTGTAAGCGGTCGACGTTCATTGAGAATTTCATTAAGCGCAGAATAGGCTATACCCATGTCTTTAGCTAACTGACACTGAGAAATACCACGATACTCAATTTCGTCCTTGAGTATTGCTCCTGGGTGCGTGGGGATAGCAGGAGTGATATTGTTAGCCACCATATCAGGCGAAATATTTGCTGTGCTCATAATTATATTATTTATAATGATTTGACAACTCTGTTATATTACATATTGTGGCAATGGTCTTGCCATCTTCTATTTCTTCTTCAAACTCGATCCGATATTGATCATTTACTCTCACAGAAGAGAGTCCTTCCTTATTACCCGACAAATGCTCATAATTCAAAGAGTTATACTTAGTGAGACCAAGAACATTGTCCTCGTTAACCATAAGATCAATAACTCTTATATATCTTTTTATTATCTGAGGTTGAAAGCGATGTTTCTTATCTGCCTTGCCTTTCTCATAAAGATCACGTAAGTATATTTCTTTGAAATTTATTTCCATTGAGTTAGTTTTTATATGATTGCAAAGATAAATAAAATAATTATTCTTCACAAATTTAGTGAAGAATATATACAAAAAACTCCTCCCTCCTCTTCTTTCCCAAATTGAGAAAGACGGGGAGGGAGGAGTTTTTATTTATCTGCTATTGCTTGCTTATTTCACCACGAACTTGACGTCGTACTGCTTGCCGTCGGCTACGACAGAAGCGATGTAGACACCAGGTGCGGCTGCGGAAGCGAGCTTCACTGTGGTTACTGAACCAGCCTTGACGTCAGAAGCATCTGCCTCACCTACGAGCATACCGCCGTTGGTAAGGATGGTGATCTTGGCTTCGGCTGCGTCCATGCCCAACTTGACGTAAACGACGTCGCCATCAGCAACGGCTGCTATCATTCCGTCGCCAAGTGAGATGGCATCGATGCCAGTGGCATTAACCACAGCAAGCGAGATAGTCTGTGTTGTAGAAGAATTCTCTGAGTCGGTGGCAACGATGTTAAGCTTGGTGTAACCGAGGCGGTTACCACTTACTACGAAGCCGTTGGCAGAGCCATAAACCTGAGCGATCGACTCGTCAGCAGTTGTCACCTTATACGTCATCTCGTCACCGTCAGGATCGTTGAAGAGCGTGTTGTAATATACAACCTGCGAAACAGTGCCCTTACCGACTGTCATTTCCTTCTCACCGATAAACTCAGGAGCACGGTTGGTGAAGACAACGGAGTAGTCGACAGTTGTGGTGCCGGCATTGCCGTTCGCGTCAGTGGCGTTAATCTCGAACTTGTGCGGTCCGACATTCTCCTTGCCATACTCAGGATTGATGCCAACAGTCATCTTCAGAGTCTTGCCTGCAGCAACGTTGAGCGTTCCGTCAACAAGAGTGATGCCTTCCTGAGTGCCGTTCTCGTTGCAGTATTCAGCCACTGTAGCGAAACCGCTTTGGTCGTCCACGCTTACTGTGAAGGCGTCGCCGTCAAGGTCGCTGACAGTTACCGGTACGTTAGTGGTGATGCCCTGTTTGGCTGCTACGACAGCCTCAGTAGCTTCAACAACCGGTGCACCGTTCTTGTCCATGAAGATGTGATAGTTGTACGTCTTGTTGGCAGGATCGTTGGTGCGTACCACGAGAGTGGCTTTGTTGTTGCGTGTGAAGTAAGCACTCTTGGCGTTGACGCTGAACTTCAGCGGCAGCGTTCCCTTAGCCTCCACCTCACCGGCTGTATTCTCGTTGAGCAACTTAATCCACGGCTCGCCCTCTGTGCGCTGAACGCAGGTCATGAAGTAGCCGAAAGCGCCAGTTGACTGCACGCCGTCATAGATTTCCTCGATGTCCACCCATCCGCCGAGAGCCTTAAGATGAGCCATATAGCGTCCAGGTTCCATGTCGCCGTCCTTAGAAGCCATGAGAGCAGATGACTTATATCCGGCAGGATACTTCATCACTACATAGAAGGTATCAGTAGGATTGATGTATACCGGCTTGTCGAAGGTGAGCATGTAAGGCTTACCCTGATAACCCATCTCGCCTGGTTCTTCCGAGTCGACATGCAGCTTGCCATGTCCTACGGTGCGCTCCGTTGCCGTAACGTCGTTGCCGAGGATGATGCTTGCCTCGATGTCCACGTTCTCCAATGTGCCGACAGTGCCGACAAAGTAGAGGTCGGTGACGTTGAAGCCTTCAGCCGGTGCCTCGTAACGTGTAGCAGCATAGAAGTTCTCGTCGAGTGCCTTGTCGCCACTACCCATAAGGGCAGCGATGGCGCTGGTAACCGGATTGAGAACCGGATGATAGAGTACGGGATACTCGAAGTCGGTCGGGACGTCATAGAAGAACTTCTGGTCGTCCTTCACCACCTTGTTCATACCCATCGCCTTTCTTGCCTTCTTGCCATTGATAGGCTGGCATCCGTTCTCCAGATAGGTCTTCACCTCTGCGAGAGACGGCTTGGCAATGACGTTGTATGCCGAGAACGGCAGTTCTTCGTCGTAGTCGTTGTATTCCACAACAGCGTCGCGTCCAGAAGGACTGAGCTGAAGGTCGTACGTAAGCTTGTATCCACCGTTGTTCTTCATGTTGGCAGAAACCTCGCCGACATAATCGTCAGATACGTTAGAGATGCGAATCTCCTTCTTGTCGAATGCCAGAACCGGTGCCTCTGTGATGTTCAGCTTCACGTTAGTGGTCTTCGTGTCGACGTCGAGTCCCTCCACGTTGAAGGTCATCGTATAGTCCTTCTGGTGTACCTTAGATACGTTATAGAGTCCGATGCGGAACTTCAGCGGTTCCTTACCCACTACGAGCGGTTCCATCATGCCTGAATCGTACGGCATCCATACCTTCTGGACGTCGCTTGCAGCGAGCGGACCGGGATCGGCACCGCCACCATTCTCATTAGGAATGTATACCTCAAGCTTAGCCTCAGGCATTGCATACGGGTCAGACTCGTCTGCCATGAACATGTCTGAATTAACGTCAGTGACAGTGAATGCGCGTGTTCCCTTGTTAACAACAGAGAACTCGTAGTAAGGCTGCGACATTGCAGCAGCGTCAACGGGCTGCTCTATGACGAGAGTCTCCGGGAATTCGGCGTCAGCCTCACCGATGATGTTCATAGTGACAGGTACGCTGACATTCTCGTTCTGCGGGTCGTTGGTCTTGATGTTGAGCGCATATTCGTATGTGTCGGCAAGCTGGTCTGCCAACAGCGTTACGGGCATATTGACGCTCTCACCAGGAGCTACAGAATAGTTCTTGTAAGGCATAAACTCTACGGCGTTGCCGGAGTTTATATACATGTCTGAAGGATTGATACCACGAGTCTCTGAGTGGTCCATGATGCCGCAGAGTCCGAAGACACCGAGCTGGAATCCATCAGGCGAAACGAGATACTGGAACTTGAATGTTCCGTCCTTGCGCATAATGAGCTGGAAGTTCATTCCTGACATCATCGTGTTGCCATAGTTCTTGAATGTCACCACGCAGTTGTCGTCATTGGCCTTATAGTAAACGCCGTCTGACGAAGGAGTATTCATAGAGTGGTTGCCCCAGAACGGACAGATGATGTTGCTGTAGAAGGTCTCTGTGGTAGGCAGACTTGCCGGCGGTTCGGGGAACTGCTTGTAGTCTTCCACGGGAGCATCGAACGATACGAAGCCTGTATTGTAGATATACATCTCCTTATACTTCTTGCCATAGAACGGGAACTCGAACGGAAGCTCCACCTTCTTGAAGTCTGTCTTGTCGATGTAGTACGAGTAAGGCATGTGTTCGGTGTAGTCGTCCACGATGTCAATCCACTCGAACGGTACGTCAAAGCCGTCGCTCTTGGCGCGGAAGATATAGTCCACACTTGACTTGCCCTCTTCCTCGATGAGGTCCATCGGGCGATACCATGTCTCGGGCTGCGGTGCGAAGGTAAGTGTCTCGTCGCCGTTGTTGGCAATGGCGATGTCGTCACGTGTTACGTTAACGCCGTACGGAGTGGTGCTTTCGACGGTCTCGGGAGTGATGTTCCATACCGGAGCACCGATAACCTCACCCTTAAGATTCACGCTTGTGGTCTTGCCGTCCCAGTAGCTGATGACGAGCACGTCACTCACGTTACCCTTATTCTCTGTGGGCAGCGTCACGGCGATGTCCTTGCTCTGACCTGCGGGAACATTAAATCCTGACTTGATGTCGTCAGCAACAGTGAACTTGCCAGACTTGACAGCCACCTTTCTTACCTTGAGGACATTCTTACCGTTGTTAGAAAGAACCACGGTGCGCTTCTGCTGCGAAGTGCGGAATACCTTACCGAAGTCCACTTCCGTTGCGTCCACACCTGCCTCAGCCTTGAGATTGGTGCCGGTGATGTTGGCCTTGAGAGCGATGTTAGCACTCGGTGTCAACGGGTCGTTGGTTACGACGGTGAGATAGTTGGTCAGTTCGCCTGCATAGAGGTCGTCACCGGCAGCGAGTGTCACGGTGATGTCCTGGCTTTCTCCGTTACCGATATATCCGTCCGTGCTTGACAGATTCTTGATCATCGACTTGGAAGGAGCCACAATCTTGATGGCGCTACCCGTCTGGATGTCGTAGTAAGGAGCGTCTACGCCTGAATTCTGGCTGTGTACCATAGCAGCGTCGGTGAATACGCATGCGTCCTTTGCAGCGATGTCGCTGACACCGACGAAGTTGTTGCCACCGCTACCGAACACGCCAGCCGGTGTATAGTCGTCATAATAAACCTCCACGCTTCCGTCCGGGCAGAGAGCCATGTGGAAGCTCAGTGTGGTAACCTCGCCGGCACCGTTGGTGGCAGGCGTAACCACATCCTTGAAGATGACGTAGAACTTGCCGTCCTTACGTCCGCAAGTAACCTTGGAGTTGGCTCCCATATCCATCCAGCCTGAGTTGGTATAGGCAGATACGTAGCCGAGTCCGTCAACACAGTCGCCGGTGGGCACCATACAAGAGATGCGGCCCTCCATAGGCAACATTGACAAACCACCGTATGAAGATACGTAAACCTCCTCATACTCCTTGCCGTAGAACGGGAACTTGAAGCCGAGCTTCACTGCCGACGACTGCCAGTTGTTGGTGGTGAACTGTGATGTGAGGTCTATAGGATCAGAAAGCTCCGGTACCGGTTCGTAGCTGAACGAGTTGTCGCCAGCCACGTTCGACTTGATGGTGTAGCCGAACTTGTGTACACGCTGCTTGCTTCCGTCTATCTTCTTTGAAGAATACTTCGGGAAGACATACTGGAGAGGATAGTTGCCGGTGTTCTTGATGGTCACCACAGCTGTCTTCTCGCTTCCGCCTACCTTGAGATTGCCGAGATCATACTCATTTTTCGCTATCTCCATCTTGGCTGGCATCGAAGCCACACCGCGAACTATGAACGAATAAGTCTGTCCGCTCTTGTCCTTGAGTGTAATGGTGCTTGATACGTTGCCTTCCTTAGTAGGCTTGAATGTCACGGGGAGCAGACCTGAAGCACGTGCCGCAACGTTCATCATACCCTTGCTAACGTCAAACTGGTCTGAAGACGATGTGACGTCGCCCGACGAAGCCTGGATGTATCCCCACTTACCGCCGAATACGCCGTATCCGCTGTTAGTGAGTTCCACGCTGATGGTCTTCTCCTGACCTACGAGGAGGCTACCGAAGTCGACAAGCTGCTGGCTGTGAAGCTCAGGCTTGTTGCCCTTTACGGTCATCGTGAGTGCCACCTGGCTCTTCGAGTCAGTTGCCTCATTGGTCTTCAGATGGAGGTTGAAGTTATACGTACCGTTGACAAGCTTCTGTCCGTCGTTACGCATTGTCACCGTCTGGCTCTCGCCCGGACGAACCTCACCGCTGATAGGCTCCGGCGAGAGCACTGCGCTCCAGTCGGGGTTCTGGCTGATACACTGCACAGCCCAAGTGAGCTGGTCTGCCACAGCCTCGAAGCTTGAGCCCTTGAGCACCTCGCTGAGCTGTGTCCATGTATTGCCATTGTCAGAGCTGTAGAAGCTGTACTGTGCTATGTCCTTCTGGTCAGACTTGCCTGCGCCGAGCGGATTCTTTGCTCCTGCCGGGAACTTGGCAACCACCCAGAAGCTCGAACCCGGTGCAAAATAAATCTGCTCCTGAAGGTTCAGTTTCCAGTTGTAAGCCCAGAAGTCGTAGGGAACGGTCTGGATAAGGCTTGCCGTAGAGATGGAGCGTGCTCCGTCGTAGATGGCAATCTCCGGATTGGTTCCGTTATGTCCCTGGAATCGCAGACCGGTAAGGTTGAATCCGTTAGGATACTTACGCTTATCCACATAGAAATACTGTGCCATGGCGTTCGGAAGCTTGAGGTCCGACTCGCCTATGTAGCTGTAAAGCGCCTTCGAATAAGTAAGCGTGTCAGGCCAGTCTGCTGCGTAATAGTCAGACGAAGCAATGGTGTTGGCCTTTGCAAGCATCGGGCTTACTGTGCCTGAGAATTTCACCATCTGACCCGGCTGCGGCTTCTCGTTGCGTGCGCTCGTAGAGATGGAGACACGCTTTGTGGCTGCCTCAAGCTCGTACTTGAGCACACCCTCGCCGGCGTTCTTCACGTTGAAGCTTGTCTCGCCAACCAATGACTTGCTGGCGTCCACTGCCATTGAGAGCGAAGTCTTGTCAAGCTCCACCTTAGGACCGGCGTTTGTCGTAGCCGACTTAATCGGCGACACTGCCGAAGCCTTACCCCAACGGTTGTAGGCAACGATGGCAAAGTAATACTTAGTGGTGGCTTTCAGACCGTTAAGCTCGTAAGCCATCTTGTCGCCGGAATACTTAAACTTGGTATCCACCGACACTGAAGGAAGCGAGTTGAGGTTGTCCGAAGCGCTGAATTCCTCCGTGCTATAATATATAACATGGTGGTCGATGCTCTTCTCCTCGCTCTCGGGGATGGTCCACTCGATGAGGGCATTATCATGCGACGGCGTTACGGTGAAGTCAGCCACAGCGTCAGGCGTGCTGCCTTCCTTGCCCTGCAATGCCTTGTAAGCATCGATATATCCTGAACCCATCAGTCCTACATAGTCGGGGTTCTGCGTATACATATCGTTCACGGATGTGGTAAGGAGTGTGCGCAGCGTCTCGTTGGAGAACTGCTTGTTGCCATACTTCGAGAGGATGAGCGCGGCAATACCAGAAACGTGCGGACATGCCATTGACGTACCCTCGTTATATCCGTATGTGCTGCCCGGAAGAGTGGAGAGCACACCATACTGCTGTCCGCTGTCCATAAGACCGCCGGGGGCTGTCACGTCCACCCATGCGCCACGGTTGGAATAATAAGCCACGCTTCCGTCGGAAGCCAACGCGCCTACTGCCACAGCTTCGTCGAGGCAACCGGGATAGAAGTCGCCTTCCTCGCCGTTGTTACCGGCTGCGAAAATACAAAGACCGCCGTTCATCTTCTCGCCGCCACCGTTGGCGGTGAAGTAACGCACAGCCTCAGAAACAGCCACGTCCTCGTCGCCTGCCATACCCATACCCCAAGAGCACTGGGCTATGCTGGCACCACGGTCGGCAGCATATACAAGGGCAGCGCCGAAGTCAGCCACTGCCGAACTGCTTGCACGTGAGTCGAACACCTGACAAACCATCATCTTCACACCGCCGGTACCGTCCGAGCCACCAGCCACACCACCGACACCGATGCCGTTGTTGTTCGTGGCGCCCACCGTACCTGCCACGTGCGTGCCGTGGGTATGAGCGTTGATATTGGCAGAATTGATTACGAAATTATATCCATAGATGTCGTCCACGAATCCGTCGCCGTCATCGTCCACGCCGGGCTTGCCGTTAAGCTCAGCCTCGTTTATCCATAGATTGTCCTTGAGGTCGGGATGGTCAATCTGGAAACCACCGTCGATAATGGCGACGATGACGTCCTTCGATCCGGTCACGCCCGATTCCCATGCCGGGAAAAGGTTGATGTCGGCACCAGCCTTCGTTCCGTAGATGTGTCCGTCGTTGTAATAATGCCACTGGTCGGGCAGCAACGGGTCGTTAAACGGCATTGTGGATGCCGCTCTCTGCGCCCTCGCAATGGTCGATGGCGACACCGGCAGGTAGTTCTGGTCGTCAGGAATGCTGTAGACCGGTATGCGCTGTGCATACTGTACGCCGAGCGTCGAACGATAAAGGTTACGAGCTTGCGCCGGTGTCATCGCCTCATTGTTGTAGGTGATGTCATACCAGAGGTCGAGGCCGAATGCCTTGTGTTTTTCCTCGTCTTTACCCGCATATGGGAAGACGCGCTTCATGCTCACTGCACCAAGCTTCGACGCCGTGACGTCGAGCTGCTTGACACCCGTCTTTACATAGCGTGCACCTGCCTTGAGCTTACCGTCGGTAGGGAGCTTTGCGGCTTCCACGAGTGACGCCACCTCCCTCTGGAGCTTGACGCGCACCACGCCCTCCGCAAACTCCGTCTTGCCTTTAGCAAGCGGCTGCGCCATCGCCTCGCCGCCCGACATCGTCAGGAGTGCAAGACAAAGAGTGGTCAGTTTTTTCTGCATAGTGTTATACTTTAATGTTATTAGATAATAATATTATTCTTCAGTGCTATTAGAAAACAAAGATTGAGATAAGCAAAGGTAATAAATTATATTAAACCTTAATTCCGCAACACTATAATTTAACTTTATTTATAAGTTCCTGAG
>ERZ791912.305-NODE-305-length-33530-cov-88.360448_pt1 | contig 33530 bp, 40 predicted proteins | sample MGYA00510141_ERZ791912 | MGnify/ENA primary metagenome ERZ791912 (study PRJEB30046, sample SAMN00792082) | human gut metagenome | study: EMG produced TPA metagenomics assembly of the A metagenome-wide association study of gut microbiota in type 2... | reverse complement strand
GAATGAAATCATATGATATAATATAATGATAATATTAGATAATCACCGCCGTTCCACTGCATGTTACCATCAGCATGGATCCGCTCTTTCCTACGGTTTCGTAATCCAGGTCGATGCCTACGATGGCGTTGCAGCCCAGGGATGCGGCACGGTCGGCCATCTCTCTGAGGGCTGTATCCTTTGCCTCGCGGAGGGTGCTTTCGTAAGAACCGCTTCTTCCGCCGATTACATCACGAACACTGGCAAAGAAATCCTTCACAAAGTTGGTACCGATGATGGTTTCGCCAGTCACTACGCCACGATATTCACGGATAGGGTGGCCTTCTATGGTTGGAGTTGTTTTTAAAATCATAACGTATGCTTTAAATGGTTAAAAATTAGATACTTAATACTACTGCTATTTTTCCGTGCAGTTTTTATTCAGGTTTTTCACGATTTCGGACGTGAAGCCGGATGCGTAGAAGTCACCCGAACCAAGGAGCAGCCAGTATGGGTTTACGTGATAGTCGCGTACCAGGAACTGAACCCAGGACGGACGGAAGCGACCGTAGCACTCGGCAGGTTTGTCTCGAAGGGATATTGTGTTCCAGCGGTTGAGACCGTACCGGTCGGTTATTGTCTTGAGACCGCCAATGCAACCATCAGCCTTCAATCGTTCGAGGGCATCAAAGAAGCGCACGGCTATATCCACATCAGCGGACATCAGATTTTTCTCTTCCATATTATTCATTTAACTTTTTGTAGGCACGGCAGAAGACTTGCTCCATACGTGCCCGATGGTTATTCAATCTTTGCGACCAGTCCTGCAACTGAGCCAGCGAGGGGCGAGAAGCCAGCAGCCCATCCACCTCGGAAGGGGTGAGCACTGGCAGGTATTCCTCGTAGGCGAGAAGGTTATTCAAAGTATCCATCATCGCCTATGTTTATTTTCTTTTTTGGCTCGCTTTTCTTTGTACGGATTCCATACATTTTCTCATCGTATGAAGCAACTTTCTTTTGCAGCAGATAATGAACCGTTGGAACGTTTGCCAATCCATTGTATGCTACAACAGAGTAAGCGGACACAACAGACCATCCTAGTTTCTCAAAGTAAGAAAGCGCATCAACCGATGATTTGAACTTTACCTTCTTTCCATTTTCATCGACTATCTCATCCGTTCCATTATTTCCGAAATCAACAGAAATGACAGCCTTTGGAGTTCCAGTATTAAATTGTATTATCTCGCAGTAAACCGTATGTTGCGCCTGCACACCCACGCACGCAAGCGCAAGCACGAATAATATTATTATCTTTTTCATATTGATGCAATTGTAACAAATAAGTAGCAAATGAAGATTGCAAAGCCAGCGTATAGATATATCTTCGCAATTTTCTCGTTCTTTTCAATAATGAACTCATCAGCAGAAACCTCTACCTTTCGTCTGCTTAACTGGTGACCATCATAACGCTCCCCAGCCTTATAGCGACCATCAGCGACATAGACCGCCTGGGATTCATAATGCCAAGCACTTGCAACGTATTTGTTTTTCAGCTTTCTGTAGCCAACGACAAGAAGGATGGCTGCACCTAGGAAATTGAAGAAGAGAGCAGCCACGCACCAAGCAATAGCTTTTCCTTCAGAAGGCTCGATGATTACAGTTCCATCATCCTCGACCTTCCCAACACCAGTTATTCGACCAGCACCACCAGAGGAAACATTTCTGTGCGGTATAGAGTGAGCATCGCCATAGATGTTATTGCTGACTACACGACCAGCATCCCTTCCTACCTGATTGACAGCAGAGCGAATGAAACCCTTTGCCAGCCCATTAATGAAACTTCCCATACGCTATTTATTTAAATGATTAATATTTCTTTCGTAGAACTCATTCCAAGCCTTTTTCTTGATGAAGATGAAGAAGAGAAGCAGCCCTAGGGCAACCATCAGCAGATGGAGCGGATGGCACAAGACACCGAACCCGAAGGAACGCTGGAAGTCGATGCAGAACGAAATCAGCACTCTGTAGGTAGAGAACGCCCGATGCACCCAGCAGAACCCATAGGCTAGACTGACGATGATCCTGGCGATGAAGCCGAAGAGCGAGCAGTCGAATATCCACTCCGTGAGTTTTACCCGAATGCCGAACGAGAGCAGGGTGCAGTGCACCAGCATCACAAACGCACCCACTGGAGGGATGATGCCTATTATCAACCTGCTGGCTTTCCATAGCCAGCTTTTACCGAGAGCGGCAAGAAGAACCTTCTCCTTCCGCTCTATGAAATCCTCATCTTTCATCGTTACTTAGAATTTTAGTTGATATTATACCTGGAGCGAGAACTAAAGTTCACGCAACCACTTCTGACCTCTTTTTGATTTCAAGAAGAGAACAAACGCAACACTCATCACGAACACGAATACATTAAAAAACAAATATGTTACCATAATCTCTAACTTTTAAATTTCATTATATAATTAGCAGCATTGGCGATTGCAGCACCGCCAAGGAAGCCAAAGATAATACACGCTATATTCACCATTGCAAGTTCCTTGCCAGTGAAAAGAGGAGACAGACCACCGACAGCAACGCTTCCGTACATCATTTTCGAGCAGTCGTACAGATACCCAGCCAAGAGCTTTCTTCTATCCGTCTCCCTATCGTCTGTTGTTTTCTGACTAACCATAATCTCCTATTTTAATTTGCAACATTGCGCTGCAAAGTTACTAAATTATTTCTGCCCGACAATGGCAAGCAGGGTTTTAACTTGATTTTGCAGGAACTCATTCTGTTCTCGCAACAGCTTGTTTTCAGCAGCCAAGGCAGCATCACTACCTATTGACTGGGAGACGTTGGAGCTATTCGAACCGAAAACAGCCTCTTCCATCTCGGCTGGTAGGGGAGGGGCACACTTGTCGATGATTTCCTTTATCTTTTGAAAGAAATCTATCTTTATAGACTTGCGATTAAACTTCGCATTCAAGTTCTGCGGACTAGTTCCTAACTCCTCCGCAACAGCAGCAACGGACATTCCCGAGCGCTTTATATATTGTTTCAGTTCTTCTCCGTTCATATTAAAACAAAATTAAATAATATTAAAATAAAATTAAAATCACCTCTAAATGTTTTATATTCCAAAATGTTTTTGTATTTTTGCAACCGAATTACATAACGAGTTTAAAAACTCTTTGGCAAAGATAAACAAAATAATTTAAAATACAAAGGAAAATGGGAGAAAATTTCAATTATGATTTTCGAACACCGCTGCAGAAGCAGCAGGACGAACGAAAGAAGAACATCATTGCGATGTTTGCAGATTTCCGGGCAAAGGCACCTGCCGAGACTTCGGACAGCAGAATAATGCTTGCAGTATCGCAGCACGTAGGCTGCACTCAGCAGAACGTGCGTGTCTGTCTCATCAAGGCTGGAGTGATTACACCAAAGAAGAGACGTGCAACCGTGCGCAAGTAAGTAGAACCATTTAAACATTCAGAGCGTATGAAGAAGTTCATCGAGATTGTTACAAGTGACGAGTTCTTATCAGTGGCATTTGCTGCCATAGTATCAATTTTAGTATTTTGGAGGGCATAGTTATGACGAACATAGAACCAAAGGTAGCGGATGCAGGCAGATACACAATGACAGAGACCTGCAAGGCATTGGGCATCCACCGCAACACCCTGCGCAGATGGGTGCAGGCTGGAAAGATGAAGGTAAAGTTCCGCAGAATCGACAACCGCAAGGTTATCGATGGCGCAGAAATCAAGAGAGCGTGGAGGGTTGCCCTATGAGCAAGTTATCAATCAATATGCGCAGGATGATCGTGAAGTACACAGACATCTGCTGGCTTATCACTAACTGGAAGGCGAACCGCAAGACCAGAAAGTGCTGCGAACTGAACAACAAGTGCTATTTGGAGGCAGAGCGAAGAATCCAGTACAGAGAGTTTAAAGGCAACCTATGCGTTGCACTGGACAATATACCGCTCATACCACTGGACGGAATTGGCGGCAACGAGGTATTGAAGTCGTGCCGTGAGACCTTCCAAAGTTACATAATCAATCAGCGAGGAGGAAACGAATGAAGAAGATAATCGAGGAGTGTAGGAAGAAGATGTACGAAGCCATCTGGCTGGAGATAGACCGAGACCCACAGAGACCAGCTGTTGCAAGGGTGGACATCAAGACCAAGGCAGGAGGCATCTGCGTATGGTGCGACAGCGTGGGCAACATTGCGGTCGTGACGCACAAGAGCAGCAATAACGACAGCGAGCGGCTGGAGGAAGCCATCGAGGGCTGCGTCAACTATCAGGACGTGATGGACGACTGGCTTGAGGAGAACAGCCAGCACGCATACCAAGACCCAATGGACACCTTCGAGGAAAGCAGGCTCGACAGCCTTATGGCTCAACTTGTTTAAGCTTTAAATTATTATAACGGTTATTTGACACTAAAATCCCCCACAGCGGTGGGCAAAGGGCGCACGCAAAGATTCATACTGGTTAGAATGGTTAATGTTTTTTCGTTGTTAGTGTTTTTACAGATATGCGGAAACTTGACAGCGTGCGCCCTACAACGGAAGGGAATGTTTAGGTTTCAACTGGGTTCGAATCCCAGCCTTCCACTAGAGTTAATTAAAAGATTATGTTGAACTAGAAATTGAACGAATTATGGAAAATGAGATTATTCAAGTAAGCGGTGGCGAAATGCTGGAAGCCATCAACCGCTCGGAGATTGACGGACAGATTGCCACAGCGCACAAGTTTCCGAGAGACATTGCACAGTGCAAGCAGAATATGGTAGCACTGGCAGCGATGGACGATGATGTGGCATACAACTGCTTCTACCACCTGGAGCGCAAGGGCAAGGACGGACAGATTTCAATTATCGAGGGTCCGAGCGTGAGATTCACCGAGATTATATCAGCCTGCTGGAAGAACCTCCGCATCGCAGGTCGCATCATCGCCAACGATGGAAAGACCATCACGGCACAAGGCATCTGCCACGACCTTGAGAGCAATGTTGCCTACTCCGTAGAAGTGAAGCGCAGCATTCTGACCTCTAAGGGTTACACCTTCTCGCAGGATATGCAGGTGGTAGTCGGCAATGCAGCGGTGGCGATCGCACAGCGTAACGCAATCTGCAAGGTCGTGCCGCAGGTACTGATTTCAAGCGTAGTAAAGGAGGTGCAGGCAAAGGCACTGGAGCACATCAAGCAGACTGGCGTGCAGAGCCAGTGGAAGAGCTGCGTTGCCTGCTTCCAAGCCTACCAGGTAACAGACCTTATGCTGCTGGAATACCTGGGCAGGAAATCAGCCGAGGAAGTCACGGCAGAGGACATTCAAAAGCTGGGCGGTGTGTACAATGCCATCAAGGAAGGCACGACCACCGTAGAGGATACCTTCAAAAAGCCAAAGCAGCAGGAAGCCATCGCACAGCAGGCGCAGGCAGCAGCCGATGATGCAAAGAATAAGGCGCAGCAGGCAATGAGCCGCAGCCAGGGCAAGACTGGCAAGGCAGAGAAGAAATAAGCCATTTTATTATAATAGCCCGAACCGCCACGGTGCAACCTATGGGGTGGGTTCCCATCACGAATAAGGGAAGCCGTGGCAACTTTTTAAACATTCAGACAATGAAACAGATTATCAAGTACAAGAACAGAGAGGAGTGGTTGCAGAACCGCTCGAACGGAATAGGTGCAAGTGAGGCAGGCACGGTGCTGGGACTGAACCCATGGGAGACCCCATACCAGTTGTGGAGACGCAAGAAGGGTATCGACCCACCAAAGGTTGAGAACTTTGCGATGGTTGCAGGACACCTGCTGGAGGATGCCGTGGCGCAGTTCTTCCAGCGAGAGAGCCACTGCCACATCATCAAGGCGAGCACGGACGACTACACCATCACGAACACCGATGCACCGTATCTTCGTGTATCTCCCGACCGCACCTTCTGGAGAGCCGGGGCAACGCACAACGAGGCGAGCAAGAGCATCCTGGAGTGCAAGACCGCGCAGATGCAGATAGATGCAGACGACCTTCCGAAACACTGGTTCTGCCAGTTACAAATGAACCTCGGAGTGGGAGAATACAAGGACGGAGCACTTGCCTGGCTTACGGCAGGCAGGGAGTTCGGCTACCGTGACATCGACTTCGACCCCGAATTTTACAGATGGATGAGGGATGAAATCACCAAGTTTTGGCTGGACTACATCGTGGGCAACCAAGAGCCACCTGCATACAGCGCACAAGACGTTCTCTTGAAGTCTCCACTGCACAAGGCAGGAAAGGAGATTGAAGCCACAGCCGAAGTCGGGGATATGCTCATCGAGCTGAAGGACATCAAGGAGAAGGGCAAGGCACTGGAGAACCGACAGAAGGAAATCGAGGACAACTTGAAGCTGTTCTTCGGTGACGCAGAGAGCATCGTGGACGGAAACGGCAAGACGCTGGCAACGTGGAAAGCACCGAAGGCAAGCGAGAAGTTCGATGCAAAGGCTTTTCAGACAGACCATCCCGAGGAATGCGCTGCCTACATCAAGCAGGTGCAGGGGGCACGAAGATTACTCATCAAGTAAAGGCAGAGCTTATGGCTAGCGTTCCTATATCAAAAACCGACCTAAGGAATATAATCTCCCAACTGGAGAATTATATTTCCCTAGGTGGGAAAGTGACAGCACCGACCGACACAAGCCAGCGGAATAAAATCCGTATGGCTACCGTGCTCAAACGGAAGCTTGAAAAGAAACTATCATTATCAGAAAAATTATGAATGATTCATTTATCTTATACACATCATATTACGCCATCATCGAGGGGCTTACGGATGAGCAACTCGGAAAACTTATGAGGGCGATTTTCATCTACGCAAGGGATGGCGAGGTAATCAACCTGGAGCCAACATTACGTATGGCTTTCGCCTTTATCAAGGATGATATGGAGCGAAACCAAGCAAAGTACAATGAAAAGCGAGAAAAGCTGCGTGCAAATGCACAGAAACGTTGGCAAAAAAAGCAATTGGATGCAAATGCAGAAGAGCCGCAGCAAAAGCATACAAAAGCATACAAAAGTATGCAATTGGATACAAATGCAGAAATTGCATTGCATAATGATAATGTATATGATAATGAATATGTAAATGATAATGTTGATGATAATGATGTTTCTAAAGAAACAGATATATTAGAACCTTCTAAAGAAGCTTCTATGCAAAGTTTTTCCGAGAAAAACGTTTGCGCTGCAGAAGAGCCGCAAAAAAGTTCTGAGAAGAAATCCAAGAAAGGTGAAATCGACTACGCAGCCATCAAGGACTACTGGAACGAGCAGCACGACAAGACCAACAGCGCAATGCGAAGGCTTACGCTGATGACGGACAACCGCAAGGAGGCAATCAGAGGAAGGCTCAAGGACTGCAAGGGAGATATTTCCAAGATTTACCTGGCTATCGACAAGGCTATGGCTAGCGACTACCTTAACGCAGGACATTCCTGGGCATCATACGACTGGGTAATGACAAGGAAGTATTTCCCGAAGGTGCTGGAGGGCAACTACGACAACACCAAGCCAGCAGCAAGTCAGCAGCCGCAATCGGCAGAAGCCAGGGCGCAGGATCCAGCGGCAACGGAAAGGCTGAGCATCGGGGAACGCTACGAGCTAGCCAAGCACCGACAGCCAGAATCCCAGCAGATCCAGGACAACAAGGTCCTATGGGTAATCCAGCAGAACCTTGCCGACTTGAAGAAGAACCCACGGAACAAGCCTGCCAAGGATTCACTGGCGAGATTCTATGAGAAGGGAGTTCTGCAGCGACTGGGCATCGACTGGAAGCCCGAAAAATAACGAATGAGGGCAAAATAAGCCGCTCTGAGCCGTTTTCTCGGTTCGGGCGGTAAATTATAAGGCAAACAGATTTTAAGCGCTTAAAACGAAAGAATTATGGTAGAACAGAAAGAAGTACCCATTGTAAGCGAGGAAGGTATCAAAGTAGAATACCCAATCGGAGCGACAATCAGCATCAAGGGCAAAATTTGCAAGGTAGTCGAGGATATAGACCTATCCGATGAGAACTGCTACGATTGCATCTTGGACAGTAAGGGAAAGGGCATTACCTGCAGAAACCTTGCTTGTCTGGACATGGATAGAAAAGACAACAAGAACGTACATTTCGAAGAGATTTAGAAATATGAATGAATTATTTTTTCACGAATGCAGAGCCGCTGGGCTTGTTTTCAAGACCTCGGACGACTGGTTCAAATGGATGACCGATAACGGCTACGACATCAAGAAGCCTATCGCAGAGCACGAAGGCTTCAAGTACACCATCAAGGATTTCTGCATCAATCCGCACGTAATCGAGTATTTCGTAGAGGGTGCAGATAACTGGGGATGGAAGGTAACGACCGCCAAGACGCAGTTCGGATGGATATGGGGGTTCAGTATTCAGAACGGCAAGACCAGGTATGACAGCCCGGTCTGCTACCCGAGCAGATATGATACCATCAGTATCTTCTACGGCAGTGAGGCTGAAGCGGTTCAGGATGCACTGACCTACATCATCGGCTACCTTTCGGAGAAGGCTGGAACCAAGAACGTCAGCCTTCTCATCTGGGCAGCAAAGAAGAAGCGGGCAGACATCGTTCATCCACAGATGGAACTTTTCAAATAGTTATCATATAAACCGTATTGGCTATGAACAGAGTTGATAATATTAAACTGGTCCGTGGGTGTGGTCTTCATCATCTGTCAGTTGGCGACAGAGGCATCTGGCTGGCAGATAATGAGGTAAAGGCTCTAGAATGTATCCTAAAGGATTACAATGCGGACACGAACAATTTTAAACGTAGTTGAAAATGAAGAAGATAGAAATCATCACGGACAGCCACCGCCATCACGTATACGTTGGCAACACCGACTTCTGGCTTGACACCCTAGAGCTGGTGGAACTGTACAAGAAACTGGGACACGTCAAGCTGTAACAGAAAAAAGAAACAAGAGTAACAAACAATAAAAACATTCAGATTATGGAACAGAAAGATTTTGATATTTATGAGATTTTGAAGGGTAAGACAGAAGGCACTTCACTATACACGCCAATGTGCGGAAAGGTTGAGTTCCGCTACCTCCAAGGCAACAAGGAAGCAGTTGAGGCAATTATTACTAACACCAATAATGGCGCATACACCTTCGATAAAAACGGAAAATACGTGGAGGAAGGAGAAGTCCTACTTTTCCCATCCGATAAAATGAGAGACTGGAGCAAGTTTGCATGGAAGAAGGGAGACGTGTTGGTTAATAAAGATGGGGATGTACATATTATATTTGAAAGATTTGCCGATGATACATATTGCTCTTTCGTAGGGAAATATTATCTTTGGAAAGAGAATAATGATACAGAACATTTCTATAAAAATGAACGATTGCTAACTTCTGATTTCCAAAAAGCAGGTAAAGATGCTGCTCAGACCTACATCAGCACCATCGAGGAGCGATTGGGCGGAAAGATTAACCGTGAGACACTGGAAGTAGAGGAGCAGAAGAAGCCAGTGTTTGAGTTGGGCAAACTCTACGTTTTCAATGAGGAAGACGAGTACGGAGAGCTGACCATCATCGGCAAGCTCATCGGCAAGAACGAGAGCGAGGACACGCTGACATTCGGCAACCAGTACGAAATCGAGAACGAGAAGTTCGTGACCGACCAAGCCTTCGACCTGCGTATCAGCGTACACGATGAACTGCGAGAAGCAACAGAGGACGAAGCCATCACGTTCAAGGAGGCTTGCACCCTATGGAAGAAGAGCAAGGAGCAGCCACCATTCAAGCCTTTCGACAAGGTGCTGGCAAGGAGCAGAAAGAAATCCAATTGGATTCCAGCGTTATTTGTTCGTGACCGTGGAGAGAATTATGCGAGTAGATACACCGTCTTGCCTATCCACAGCGGTATAGGAGCAGACTTCGTACACTGTATTCCATACGAGGGGAACGAGAACATCACCTTCACTGACTACGATGTTGAGAACCTGCCATTCTAGGACGTATGGCGAGCGAACTGTGCAAGGCTTGCGAGGGAGGGCGGAACTGCATAAACGGCAGGTACTGCCCAACTCGCAGGCGATATGTTGAACACCAAGACATCAAGGAATGCAATGGGAAGAAAGAAGAAGTACACTGACGAAGAACTCAGAGAGCACAATCGTGAGAGAGCACGCAGATACTACGTCCTACACCGTGAAGAAATGATGAGGAGAAACCGGGAATGGAGAAGGGCGAACCCCGACAGAATCAGAGAGTACGGAAAAAGGCAGCGTATAAGGCGCAACGTCTCTCAGTACAACTCGGAGTATTACCGCAAGAACCGACAGAGATTGATTGAGCTTGCGAGCGACTGGAGAAAGGCGAACCCCGAAAAGGTCAAGGGCTACAACGACAAGCAGAAGAAGCTGCGGAGAATTGAAGCCGAAAGAAAGAAGCTGGATAGGGCAAGCCTGGAAGCGCAGGCTTCCATTTTCCGTGATCCGCAGGCGGCAGAGCACTTCAAGTGGCTTGCAGAGCGTGTAAGGAGAAAGAAGGAGCAATCCTTGCTCCAAGCAGCAAGATAAGTACTTAACCAGCGAATGAATGCCGCAAACGGCAAACAATATAAAGTTTAACACATTTGAGACTGTATCTTTGCGCTCAATGTATTCACTTAATAATTTTTTAATCTGACAGCTCGGAAAGACGAGAGTCGTCCGGCATTCATTCCGATAAAAAAGAAAGCGAGGTGGAACACGAAGAAATGAAATAACAGAAGACAGCTAAGTGCAGGAATCCCGAAACAAGGAACATCGGGAACTTCCTGCAACCCAAAGAGGGAGTGTTTGCGGAATAAACTCATTCGGTACGAGATATTCTTTATTTTGCATATCGCCAGGCACTCCCTCGATTTTTCCGTTTCAAGCCAGCAGAACGATGAAAGGAGAAAGGACTATAGGATAGAGGATAGTAGTAGGGAGCTAGCGCACAAGCGCACACAAGCGCACACACGCACGTAGCATTCCGCAACCCGAACAACTACCCACAGACACAGAGATAGCGGCTTAGAACGAAAATTTCAAGAAAATAACGAAAAAAGAAAATCAAAAATAAAACAAAAGTAAAACGAAATGGAAAAAGGAACAGTTATAATCGGAATCGACCCCGACATCAAGGAAAGCGGTGTCGGAGCAGTATTTGACGACAAGAAGTTTCTCGCCTATAAAATGAACTTCCCAGCTTTGATAGATTACCTCAAGGCGATGAACGAGAGCTGCAAGAAGGTTAAGGTCGTTATTGAAGGCGGCTGGCTCAACAAGAGCAACTGGCACGTGCTAGGAAGATTTATGTCGGCAGTCAAGGCAGCAGCAATCGGACGCTCAACCGGGATGAACCATCAGACCGGAATCCTTATCGTAGAATGCTGCGAGCACTACAATATCCCCTACGAGATAATCAAGCCGCTGAAGAAGTGCTGGAAAGGCAAGGACGGAAAAATAACACAAGACGAAATCGCCTACTTCATCAGCTCAGACGGAAAGCTACCGAGAATGAACCAAGACCAGAGAGACGCACTACTCCTCGCCTGGGTGTGTGCCGGATACCCGGTCAAGGTTAAGCCAAAGGCACAGACAACCCTGCAGAAGACCATCAGAGCCTTTGACGGATGGAATGTTGATAAAAGTTAAAAACGTGCGAAGAACGAACAACTAAAGCGAAAAAGTCGTATCTTTGCGCCAATGTTTATCAAATAAGCAGTTTTTAGAACTTAAAACAAGAAGAAAATGAAAACAGAAGAAATCGCACTATCGAGGGTCAGCGAGAACGAAGCGAACCCAAGGGAGATAAGCCAAGCGAACTTTCAGAAGCTGGTGCAGAGCATCATCGTGTTCCCACGAATGCTGACCCTGCGCCCGATTGTTGTTGATGAGACATTCCACGCACTGGGTGGAAATATGCGACTGAAAGCCTTGCAGCATATTGTCACGATGGATGAAGCAAGCATTCAAGTGAAGTTGGATGCAGAGCAGCGTCTGTCCGATGAGGAGCAATCCGCATTGATGGAGTACTGGCAGGGATGGCAGCAGCAGCCAACAGTTACCGTGGTGAGTGCATCAGACTTGACGGAAGCACAGAAGCAGGAGTTTATGATTAAAGACAACCTTTCCTTCGGTAACTGGGACTTCAACGACCTGGCGAACCGATGGGACAGCGCACAGCTTCAGAACTGGGGTATGCCAGTCTGGAACCCAGCACCAGCGGAAGCAAGCAGCACCAGCAAGTGCAAGAAGAAAGACAAGGACGACCAAGAGGGCGACCCATTCGCAGGGGAACTACCGCCCGAAATCGAAGGGCAGGACTTGACTCCTGACGACTTGCCAACGATAATGGGAGATGGCGTTCTGCCACGTGAGAATGTAATCATTCACTACAAGCCAGCCGATGAACCATTCCTTGCCAAGCTGCTGGGAGTTGATCATATCGACCGCATCGTCTGGAACTTTGACGAACTGAAACCAAGACAAGAAAGAAAGGAGGAAGGCAATGGAGAAGAATAGAATCGAGAACATCAACCTGCACGACCTTGTGGAGAACCAAGACAACCCACGCACAATAGAGCCACAGCAGATGCAGAAGCTCGTTGAGAGTATTCTGACGTTTCCGAAGATGTTGCAGATGAGACCAATCGTATGCAATGAGAACCGAGTTATCCTCGGAGGTAATATGCGCTTCCGTGCCCTTCTCAACATCGAGCAGATGGAAGACGAAGCAATCAAGAACGCAATAGAAGCCGTTGCCGTGAAACTGACCGATGGAGAGAAGCAGCAGCTTTGCAACCACTGGGAGAAGTGGAAGGCAGAACCAAAGGTCGAGGTCGTTATTGCTGACAGCCTATCCGAGGAAGAGACGGACGAGTTCATCATCAAGGATAACGTCTATTTTGGCAGCTGGGATGAAGAGAAGCTGAAGGGAGCGTTTGACGTGGACGATATGCAGCGATGGGGATTGAACCCCTGGGAAATCCAGCAGGAAGCCACGACCTACGAGCCGGAAGAGGACGAAGAGCAGCGCATCATCATCGTATATCGAAGCGAGGACGCACAAGCCGTGGCAGATATGCTGGGACTTGACGCAATCGAGAAGCGTAACTACGATATTGACGGTGGGAGCCTAAAATAAGTCCGTGGTGGCTCTTTCGATTCAGAAACGAACAACTGTGCCACTTTCAGCATTTAGTCCTACACGTGTGAAATTTAACAAAAATAACTATTATGGAGAATTGTTTGGTTATTGGAGATTCCGTTGTTAGCTTCGAGGATTTCGTTCGAAGCAGTCACAACGATATGTGTTGGAGAGTTGCGATACCATCGTACAAGAGAGCAGCGACCCTTCGAGACAAGACACTCGGTTTTCTACATAAAGCAGGCATCAACCCAAGCAGGATAGATGTATTCGTTGCGAATGAAGAACAGAGAAAGGAATATGAAGACACAATCCCTAGCGGCTGGTTTGATAAAATCATTGTCGGGGTTGTCGGAATGATGAATATTCGCAATTTTATTCAAGATTATTATCAAGATGGGCAGATGGTTGTTTGCCTTGACGATGATTTGAAGGAGATATGGAAGATTGGAAGGGACTTGAAAAAGAAAGAGATAGAGAGCATCCCTTCACTTTTCGACTATGCCTTTTCTGTTTGCAAGCAAGTTGGTAGTGACTACTGGGGAATTTATGCGGCAGGAAATACGTTCTATATGAAAAGACAAATCAGTCTCGGGTTGCGCTATCTCATCGGCTCAATGTGGGGAATGGTAGTAAGCCACGATAGGAGAACGTATGTAACAATGGACGATAAAGAGGACTTCGAGAGAAGCGTCCGTGCGTACCTAAAGCGAGGGACGGTTGTCCGTCTTGATTTCGTGTCTGTAACCAGTAACTACTATGGCGAGAAGGGTGGAATGCAAGAAGAGAGGACAGAACAACGTGTAATCGAATCCGGAAAGCGACTTATAGCAATGTTCCCTTATTGTGTCGTGAGGAACACGGCAAGAAAGCGACATTTCGAGGTTAAGCTTGTCGAGAGAAGGGAAAACTGGAAGACGCTATCGAATCGTAAATTAAAATTTTTGTAAACATGGCAGAACATTATAACAACACGCCAAGAATAACATACGAGTTTCCCGATTGCTCAATGCCAATGGCTTTTGACACTTACAATAATTGCAGCTTTGGCTGTATGTATTGTTTTGCTCAGAACCAGCGAGGTATTGGCAGCAAGAAGAAGGAATACCTGCACAAGGAGGTTAAGGACGTGAGCGTTGAGCGCATCAAGCGAATGTTCATTGACCCCGACAAGCACGGTGGAGACTTTGCGCCATACATCAAGGCTCGCAAGGTTATGCAGTGGGGAAGTATGAGCGACCAGTTCGACAACTTCGAACGGAAGTACGGAACGACACTGGAACTTTTGCGTTTCTTCAAGGATATAGACTATCCGCTTTGCTTCTCGACCAAGGGAGCGTGGTTCACCAAAGATGAGCGATATATGGACTTGATCAGAGGGCAGAAGAACTGGAACTTCAAGTTCTCAATCATCACCAGCGATGCAGAGAAGGCTAGAGTAATAGAGCGAGGGGTGGAAAGTCCACAAGCACGACTGGAAGCCATCGAGCGCATCGCCAATGCAGGGGCAGGAGGGGCAACGCTGAGACTGAGACCCTTCATCATCGGAGTGAGCACGCCAACGTACCTCGACCTTATCAAGGAAGCATTCAACAGAGGGGCTACAGCCTTGAGCACCGAGTTCTTTTGCCTGGAGACGAGAAGCCCGACACTGAGGGAATTGTTGCCTACCATCAGCAAGATGGCAGGTTTCGACATTCTCGCATTCTACAAGAAGTACAGCGTACAATCCGGCTATCTTAGACTTAACCGCAAGGTTAAAGAACCGTTCTTCAGGAATATGAAGGAACTGTGCGACCAGCTGGGAATGCGCTTTTATGTATCGGACGCACACTTCAAGGAACTTTGCCACAACGGAAGTTGCTGTGGATTGCCGCCAACGTGGAACTACAGCAGGGGGCAGATGTGCGAAGCACTGAACATTTGCAAGCGCAAGGGATACGTGAGGTGGAGCGACATCAAGCTTGATGCAGAGAACCTTTTGAGGGCGAGACTGGAGAAGGTGATGAACCTGGGAACACGTGAGAAATACTCGAAGTATTACACGATGAGCGCAGCCGACTATATGAAGTGGTGCTGGAACAATCCGCAGGCAGCGCACTCGCCATACAAGATGTTCGAAGGGGCAATGGTACCAGCTGACGAACGAGACAGCGAGGGGAACATCGTGTACAAGTACAATGGAGCGAAATTTTAAAATCAGAATCGTATGCCACAAGGTAATAACAACAAACATCGAGCGCAGAAAATCGACATCGAAAACCGCTTGCAGATTATCGCACCATTATACCGCAAGGGATGGACGGAGCGAGAAATCACGGCAGAGGTGAGGAAACGGCTCGACAGACCGAAATACAATCAAGCGCACTGCGACATTCAGCGGTTATTGAAGGAGTGGAGGGAAGAGAGACTGACCGACACAGACGAAAAGATAACCAGCGAGGTGGCAAGGTTGAAGCTGGTGATACGTGAAGCCTGGGATGCGTGGGAGAAATCCAAGGAAGACTACCACGGCAAGACACAGACGCAAGTCGGACTGCCAAGCGAGAATCCTGCAACTGGGCAGGTAACGATGGAGACCGTCAAGGCGATAATGTACGATGCTGAGAAGCGAGGACTCGGAGACCCAAGGTATCTTGACATCATCCTAAAAGCTGAGACGCAGATTTGCAAGCTGCTCGGACTGGATAAGGTCGTGCTCGACCTGAACGCAGGCTTCCAAGGCGGCATCGAGGTACGCTACATCAACTCGGGGCACGAGTGTGCATCCAGCGAGCAGGAAGTAATCGAGCGTGAGGGATTGGATAAAGAATAATTTTTGTTTTAAGTTTTATTGTTTGTAAGAATGGCACTATTTGACGTTATTGGTGAGTTGTACGCCCCGAATGCGGACGTGAAGCCACGGTTTCTCGTGAACCAAGGAGGCACGTCCTCGGGGAAGACATACACCATTATGCAGCGTCTTATAGTGCTTTCTTTTGAGCATCCGATGGCAATTATCACGGTGTGCGGTCAAGACCTCCCGAACTTGAAGGTGGGAGCCATGCGAGACCTCGACACCATCCTGCACACAAGGGCAGAGCTGCTGGACTGGTTCAAGAACAACAAGAGCGACAGCAGCTACAGAGGAAAGAACGGCTCAATCATCGAGTTCAAGAGTTACCAGGATGCGCAGGATGCCAAGAACGGTAAGCGAGACTACCTGTTCGTGAACGAGGCGAACGGTGTGCCATACGAAGTGTTTTGGCAGCTTGCCATCCGAACCCGAAAGCAGGTGTTCATCGACTACAATCCAAGCGCAAGGTTCTGGGTGCACAACAATATCATCGGAAGGGATGACTGCCGTTTGATACTGAGCGACCACCGAAACAACCGATTCCTTACTGAGCAGGAGCACAAGAAGATTGAGGAGATTGACGACCCCGAACTTTGGAGAGTGTACGCTAGAGGATTGACTGGAAAGATAACCGGGCTTATCTTCACCAACTGGGGCATTGTTGACAAGCTGCCACCAAGGGAGGAGTGGAAGATGGAGTGCAGGGGTATGGACTTCGGATTCACCAACGATCCAACTGCACTGGAGCACGTTATTCTCGCACACGGTGAGCTTTGGGTGGACGAGGAAATCTACCAGCCCGGATTGACGAACGAAGACATCGCAGACCGATGCAAGGAGCAAGGACTGACGAAACGAGACCTTATCGTGGCAGATTCGGCAGAGCCTAAGAGCATTCAGGAGATACACAACCAAGGGCTGTGGATAATAGGCAGCACCAAGGGAGCGGACAGTATCAACAACGGCATCGACATCTTGAAGCGTTTCCGCATCAACATAACAAGACGCAGCCACGGCATTATCGAGAATATGCAGCAATACAAGTGGAAGAAGTCAAGGGATGGAGAGACCACGAACCAGCCTATAGACGCATTCAACCACGGCATAGACGCAATACGATACGTAGCCTTGAAGAAGTTATCCGTAGCGAGCCACGGAACGGCTAGGGCGCACGTATTGAGACAATAACTACGACAAAATTATAAAGCGTATGGATAAGAACACTACATTCAAGTATTGGCTGGCAGTGGCAAGGCACACCAGCTATAAAATCGGCAAGCAGCCACGACCAGCTTTTGTCGGGGAGAAACAAGTGCCCGACAATCTCAACCAGCTTTCCATTGGGCAGCTGATTGACCTTTCCCAGCTATCCGACAGCGAGGAAAGTCTTTATCAGATAGTGACAACCGTCCTCGGTCTGAGCCACAAGGAAGTGGAGCAGGCTAGGGCGGTTGATGTCGTTATGCTCATCGGCTGGGTAACAGCAGAGGTTGAGCGCATCAACAAGCTCTTCGAGAGCACAGACACAGCGAAGCCAACGAGACTTGAGAAGGAGGCAGGCATCGACACCCTGCGGTTCGGACTGTTCGGTATGCTGGACTGGTACGCAGTGAGGATGGGCATCAGCGACCACGACCAGGTATTGAAGACACCGTGGCTTCGCATCTACAAGTGTATGGAGATGGACAACAAGAGAAGTCTCTACGAGCGGAACCTGCAAAAGTTGCAGGCGGAGGAGATGAAACGTAAATCCAGATAATTATGGCAACAACAATCAGAGAAACATTGAAGCAGCTGGCAGCAGACACGCTACCGGACTACACCTACCTTTTCGAGGACTGGGACACAGCGGACACCAAGCTGGAGAAGCTGAGCTACCCGGCAATCGTGTGCATCATCCCAGCCAGCGGAACGACAGAGATACGCAACGGCAGGGTTTACGACACCGTGAACGTTGCCCTGGCTTATCTCGACACCGTACCGAGGGGAGCGGAAGGAGAAGACAACGGAGAGTGCATCGACCGAATGAAGGTGGCAGGGGCAAGGATGATACGAGCCATCAACCAGTCGCACAAGTTCGAACCGCTGGAGGGGCAGCAGTACTACGAGACCATCATCGAGCGGCTGAGCACGATCGTGTCGGGCGTAATGTACTCCCTTCAGCTGACACAGAGAATAGGAGGGTGTGAGGTATGAGCAAGGGAGGAATACAATTCGACCCCAAGGCGGCATCGCTGATAATGAGGGAGGAAGTGGAGAGAGCACGGCAGCTTATCATAAACCACATCAGAATCAACGGACAGAACGCATCGGGGCGCACCATAGCGAGCCTAAAGGTGGAGCAGCCAAGCGAGGACGAAACCATCCTTTGGGGGCACAAGCCATTCGGGGTTCTCGAGACTGGACGAAGGGCAGGAAAGATACCATACGGCTTCCGTGGCATCATCCGCCAGTGGATGAAGGACAAGGGACTGCACGGCACACCTATCCCCTACAAAACCCAGCGACCGCACAAGTACACACCGCAGGAGCGTGGCGATATGAGTATGGCAGGGGCAATCGCCCACACCATCGCCAACAAGGGTTCTAGACTTCACCGCACTGGTGGCAGAGCTGACGTGTACAGCAACGTTGTGCCAGATACGATGAAGCGGCTGGGGCAGCGACTTATTTTCTTAATCCACCAGTCGGTGGGGAGTATCAAACTAAACAATGAGACGGTATGAGACAGACAACGAAAAACGGCATCACGATTAAGTATGCGGACGCTGTAGGCTTCGCATTCCTTCCCTGCATCATCAAGGCAAGCGGCTCTGGCGTTGCGAGCATCGAGACAACCATCAGCAGGGAGACCAGGGCGCACACGTACAGCGTGGAAGCGTTTGCAGAGAACTGCATCATGGACTACCGGGAATATGTGCAGGCACTCTTCGATGGCATCAGCTTCGGGAACCTTGACTACACCAAGGTGAGCCAGCAGAGCAATCTCGGGGCAGCGTTCAATATTTCCGTGAAGGTCAAGGACAGCGAGGGGAGCGACCTTGCTACATTCAGCTACACGACCTTCTACGTGTGGGGAGCGATGAGGGCAGGCGAGACGTGGAACGGATTCAAGAGGCTCACTTGGTTCACGCATTTCCCATTCTCCTTTGGTCTTTATCTCAATGCGGCTTCCCAGATTCTTGTCGGCTATGAGGGAGCACTTAACAAGTTAGTTAAGCCCGGCATCGATGGTATCGTGGACATCAATGCCAGCGTTCTGCCAAGCAAGGCGAGGTACTGGAACATCTACGACTACGATGGCAAGATAGAGCAGGGAACGTTCACGGACGTTTTCGACCTTACCTTTGCGATGGCGGTCAGTGGCAAGCAGTCTCTCCTTGCAAGGATAGAAAGGAATGACACAGAGAAGGGCATTTACCTGCGATGGATAGACCGGCACGGCTTCTACCGTTACTGGCTTTTTACGCAAGGTGATGAGAGCAGGGCGATAAGCAGCGACACCAGCTTCATTCGCAACAACCTAGGAGAGTATGACGATACGATATTCGGCTACCTCGGAGCGAATGGCAGGCGGCAGGGCTACAGCAGGGAGGACACCATACCGCTTTGCGCACCGCTTGTGGACAGCGAGACGTTCGATTTCCTGCAAGACGTGGCAAGTAGCCCGGTCGTTGATATGTACCTCGGGGACAACAACTGGCAGAGCGTGACAATCAAGGCAGGAACGTACACCAAGACAACGGCAGAGTTGCAGGATTTCGTCTGCAACCTGGTTATTAACAATACACAGATTCAGCAGCTATGACAGACCAGCAACTTTACATCGATGGCATCTTGATGGATATGAGCGAGGAAACGGCAATCACGCTCGACATCAAGAGCAACCTTTTCCGTGACATCACGAAAATGACCGCCAACACGACATACACCATCAACCTGCCCAAGACAGCGCACAATATGGCTGTGATGGAGTTTGCAGGAAAACCGAGCACAAGCAGCAAATACCCCTATATTTTCCACACAGCACGTTATTTCCGTAACGGACTGGAGATTATCCGCAACGGAAGGGCAAGCGTCCTGAGCGTAAAGGAAACCATCGAAATTTCGATTTATTGGGGATTGTTCCAGGCATTGGCAACGCTGCAATCGTCCGATTTGAAGCTCAACGAGTTGAATTGCACGAAGTATCTGCGGTTCAACAGAAACAACAGCTCCTACACCTACGAGAAGGCGATTTCAGAGGGAGTTTTCTATGGAACCTATGACGCTGCAGCGGTCAAGACGTCAAGCGAGGAGTGGCAGGGCTATGACCGCAACGTTGGAGGGAACAGCAACACGACATATTCACTCGTTGACGGTAAGATAAGAACAGGAACAGAGGTCGGGAAGTACGTGTCGGGCGAGGTGTTGACCGATGAGACCTACCTTTGCGCAATCATACCTTTCGAGGCTGGAATGAGAGCGACCATCAGCAAAGTGTTGGGAAAGGGAGACTATCGAACCTGGGCAATACTCGACACCAACAAGAACATCGTGAGCCTTGCTGCGGATGCAGGAACAACCGAGGCGGAAACCAATCCTACCATACCAGCACCCGGCCCGATTTTGCCAGCAACAATAGGCGCAGGCATCCTTTGCGCCAGTGGAGACACGAAAACAGCTATGACGACAATCAGCATCCGATTTGCATTGATTGACGAAGCACCAGCAGGGCAGGTGGAATACGGAAGCTACGACCCTGCCACCGGGTTTACGGAAGCCTGGGGAGTGGAAGACATACAAGCAGACAAAGGTGGAACAGAAATCACGGTGAACATAACCAGGTATAAGCAGGCTGGAAGGCTCATCTACGTGAAGCCATCAAGGGATGGAATGCTCTACTGGATAGCAGGCGAAGGTTCGGAAAGCAACTACTACGTATCGGGCGGAACACAATACAAGACATCGAGATTCGCACCATACAGCGTAAAGTACACCAGCGAGAGTGAGCCAATCGATATAGACCTTCAAGCACCAGCCACGGCAGAGTGGCTTGTCATCAACGCAATCAAGGAGTACAGCACCGGAACGACCATTCAAGTTAAGAGCGAGACGGAGAACCGGGCGAAAGCCAGCAGCAGGGAAGTACAGACTTTTTCGAGCGGTGGCACGTTTGACGGAGGCGGTTCATTTGGTGGAGGAGGCTCTTTTGGTTATGCCGACAAGGGAGCAATCCAGCCAAGCGTGACGGCACAATATATACTAGACCTTATCACGGCACAGACCGGGGTTGCATTCGGATGGAGCTGCCAGGCGAAAGAAACCATCAAGGGGCTTGCGGTCCCATTAATTACGAGGAAGGCAGATGCACAGACGGTCGTAGGCAGCTTTGAGGGTACTTTCATCGCAACAACGAACCTCGGCATTCTTGAATTCCAGCCAACGAGCCTATCGGAGGTCTTCGATGGGCTGGAACTTGCGACCAGATATAGTCAGCTGAAAGTAAAGATTGCCTGCACGATGATTTTCGATGTTCAGATGAACTGGTCGTGGGACGCATCGAATGCACGTCCGAATGGGCATATCGGCAGTTCTTACGAAGGCTCTACCGAATGGAACGGAGTATATCAGTATGATCCTTGCTACGTTGAAATCAAGGTTGTTTCAAAGCATACGAGCGACCAGGAGGAAAGCGAGTACACCAAGACATACATCGCAGGCAAGGAGATAGACGAAGATTATTCTTCTAGAAGGTATATTACAGACTACGACTCGGACAAGGTAAACGGACGGTTCATACACCTTGCAGCAGGACGAGGGGAGATTCAACTTGAAGAGGGCGACATCGTGACCTTCGAGTTCAAGCATTACGGAAATGGAACCTTGCGAGGGCTACGTGGGTACAACGGACGCATTTCTGCAAGCATCAGTCAGAGCGATGAAGTACCCTACGGAGGAAATTTCCCTATCGGCAAGAACCTGCCAGACATCAAGGTAACGGATTTCCTGAAGTGTATCTGCATTCTGACATCAACGTTCCCAAGCCAGCGATTCACCGATGGCAGACTTGCGTTTGCGGACATCGTGAGCCTATGGGAAGCCAAGGCGCAAGCGGTGGACTGGACGAAGAAGCTCATCCCAAGCGAAGCCTGCAACCATCCAAGGCAGACCGATTTCAGCGTAGAGGACTACTGCCAGCACAATATCTACAAGTGGAAGGAAGACGACACCGTATTTCGGAAGCACGATGCGGATATGGAGATAGACAACAAGACGCTGGAATATACGCAGGACGTTTGCACGCTGCCTTTCGCAGCCACGGACGGAAACCGCATACCGATATACGAGTGGGAGAGTACGCAACGCTACTTTGGTAGAACTACGTTAACAGTACAGACTGCCACCAAGTACAAGGCATGCAAAGACCGAATCGTGAACCTTACTAAGGACGATGCCGGCTATGCGGTATTGGCTTTCAACATCGACCTGCAAGGTATCTTCGACAGCAAGCTGGAAAAGTTGAGAAAGACGGTGGCGACCCCACACCAGATTGTGGAGCGGTTCAACCTTTCTGATTTGGAGATACTGAACTTTGACGAAACGAAGCCAGTGTACCTTGCGCAGTACGGAGCGTATTTTGCGGTTCTCGAAATCAAGACAACAAACAGCGGATATTGCGAGGTTACAATGATAGAGTTGAACAACTAAAAGACAAAAAACTATGGTAAGTGAAGACAAACAGCAGATACTTGACATCAAGGTCAAGTACGAGGATGCAATCTATGGCATCATCAGATACAAGGAAAAGATAGACCAGCTAAAGGCAAGCATCAAGGACTTGCAGCAGCAGGAAAAAGACAAGACCATCACGACCAACGAGATGAAGGTGCAGACGGAAGCCATCAACGCAACCATCAAGGAATACCGTTACAACGTGCGCACGCTGCAAAAGGAGATACAGAACAACGTGCGCACCGAAAACGAGCAGGAAGGCAGCTTGAAGCAGTTGCGTGCCCAGCTTTCAAATGCCACAAAGGCTTACGATGAGATGAGCCGTGCCGAGCGTGAGAGTTCCAAGGGTCAGGAGATGCAGGAGCATATTCAAGACTTGATAGAGGAACTGAAAGAGGCTGAGGAGGCTACAGGAAGATTTCAGCGCAGTGTCGGCAGCTATTACGATTCAATGATGAAGGCGGCTGACGACCTACAGAATACCGAGTTTTTCGGTTTTGATGTTGTTGATGATACCGGAATCGGAAAGGTCATGGAAATGGGAAAGTCTGTGGAAGACCTAAGGGTGAAGTTTGGTGCGTTGAAAAAAACGGCTCTTTCCTTATTGACCAACCCTTATTTCCTCGCCATGGCAGGTGTGGCTGGTGTCGGAATGGCTTTCAAATGGTTCTATGACTACAACAAGGGCATAGAGGAAGCCACACGCAAGACCATGCAGTTCACTGGGCTTTTCGGTGACGAAATGAAATCAGTGAGAAATCAAGCCTTGGCAATCAGCGAGACGTTTTCCGTTGATTTTGGCGAAACCTTGCAATCCGCAAATGTAATGAGCAAGCAGTTTGGCATCAGTGTATCAGAATCGCTAAAGCTCTTGCAAGATGGCTTTGTGGCTGGTGCGAATGCTAGTGATGAATTCCTAGAGAACGTGAAGGAATACCCAACGTACCTAAAGGAAGCTGGATTGAATGCTGAGCAATTCGTGGCTATATCAACCAACGCCACCAAGCAGGGAATATTCTCTGATAAGGGTCTTGACACCATCAAGGAGGGTAATCTTAGACTTCGAGAGATGACCACCGCAACAGCAGCCGCATTGGATGGAATAGGTATATCAAGCGAGAAAGTTCAGAAAGAACTGCAAAACGGTAGCAAGACCACATTTGACATCATGCAGGAGGTCGGAAACAAGCTAAAGGAGTACCCTGCTTCATCAGCCAATGTAGGAAAAGCCATCGCAGATATATTTGGAGGTCCTGGCGAGGATGCAGGTCTAAAGTACATCGAGACCCTCGGAGACATTGAGATGAACATGGATAAGGTCAAGGAACAATCCAGTGATGTTGCCAAGGCTCAGGAAAAGCAGGTGGAAGCCAACAAGCGTTTGAAGGATACCGCAAGTGCACTCTTTGACGTTACTGGTGGCGGCTTCGAAATGATGAAGGCTCAGGCGGCAACATTCGTGAGCAACCATCTAACGAAACTATTGAGGGCAATCATCAACCTTTATAACCAAAGCGTGGCATTTAGGGGATTGATTCAGTTGATAGGCTTTGCGTTTAAGTCTGTCGGGCAGGTTGCCTTGGCTGCCTTCAACATCATCATAGATGCCATTAAGCTTGTTGCAAGACCAGTGAGGGGACTGTTGCAGATGTTTGAGGGCTTTTTCTCCTTTGACGTGAAGAAGATGCGAGATGGCTTTAACTCCGTCTTTTCGGGTCTTGGCAATACCGTGAAGGAGGCTTGGGGAGACTTGAAGAAATTCGGCAGCGGAATGGCTGATGCTATCGTGGGTGGCATGAAGAATACTTTTAACCATGCTAACATCAAGATACCAGTCAGCGCAGATGCGCCATCTATGGCGACCGCCACAACCGACAATACAAAGCTCAAGGACGGCACTAATATCGCCAGCACTACCCCTAAGACCAAGAAGGAGAAGGCAGCAGCCGACAAGGCGGCAAAGGCAGAGGCAGAGCGCAGGAAGAAGCAGGAAAAGGAATTGCAGGAAGCGATTGCGCTTATCCAGTACAAGTACAACGAGCAAGTAATGGACGCAAAGAAGCGATACCTCGCAGGTATGTACGACAACGAGCGAGACTACAGCAACGACCTCGAACAGCTTGAGAAGGATATGGTGGCACGAAGCATTGACGCATACGTGGCGGCAGGGAAAATCGGAGCTGAAAAGGCGCAGGAAATGCAGGCTAAGCTGCTCGACATAATGATAAAGGCGAAGGCAGACATCAAGAACCAAGCAAAAGAGATTGTGGACGAACTCAACAAGGAGTTCGAGGAAGCAGAGAAGAAGCGCAGGGATGCGGACATTATGAACGGTGGAACTGGAGAGGAAGACGATGCAGCCAAGCTGGAGAGATACAAGGCTTTCCTAGAGCAGAAGCTAGCAATGACCCAAGAGAATGTTGAAGCACAGAAGCAGCTACAGCAGGAACTGCACGATACGACTTTGCAGTTGCAAGCTGACGAAAACAAAAACAAGCAACAGAAACTTCAAGAGCAGAACCAAATGATAGCCGATTATATCGGGGCAATCGGTGATGGTTTATCTTCGTTTTTCGAGAGCCAGGATCTTACTTTTCATAATTTCCTCAAAACCATGCTGACAACCTACCTAGATGCGATAGAGAAGCAGATAACTGCGACTTATGCAGCTATTCTTGCAGATAGTATTCTTCATGGTGGATGGGCAGGAGTTGCAAGTGCAGCAGCCAAACTTGCTTTAATCAAGGCTGCGTTTGCAGCAGCCAAGGCAGCAGTCAAGGGCTTCTCCACTGGTGGCTACGTCCAAGGCTCTGGAACCGGAACGAGTGATAGCATCCCGGCAAGGCTATCCAATGGCGAGAGCGTAATGACCGCAAAGGCGACATCGATGTTCAGCCCGATATTATCCGCATTCAACCAGCTGGGGGGTGGTGTACCTATCGTAGTAAACAACGGAGGCAGCAACATCGGCATGGATATGTTGGCGGCAGCGGTAGCAAGAGGGTATCAGATGGCTCCCCAGCCAGTAGTGAGCGTGGAAGAGATAAACCGAACACAGCGGAGAGTGCAGACGATAGAGAATATCGGCAGGCTCTAACGGTGTTGTTATTTCATCAAGATTTGCGTTCTGAGCGGTTTCTGGTCGAAGGTGGTAAAGTTATACGCCCAAGGCTGTAAAAGCCGCTTAGAGCGCAAATTTTCGGTTTGTTTAGGAAAATTAACTGTTTGTGAGATAAACATATCGAAAATAATCGTATCTTTGCAGCGTTTTAAAACTTAAAAATAACGTTTCAATGGCAAAACTCAGAATATACAACGACATCGACAGCCAAGACAATAAGTTTTGGTATCAATGGTGGGGTGGTGACTGCGTATGTTTCCAAGATATAGATGTTTTTGCAACAAGCATACCGAAGGATGATGACACTATCGATATGCGCATCTTCTGCAATGGCGGCTCGGTTGTCGAAGGCTGGGCAATTTACGACAGACTGAGACAGAGTGGCAAGAAGATTACCTGCACCATTGAGGGCAAGGCTGCTAGTATGGCAACAATCATTATGCTGGCAGCACCAAAGGAGAGCCGCAAGGCATACGAGAACGCTGCCTTTCTCCTGCACAATCCGTGGGTTCCCGGCTGGTGTCTGGGCGACCAGCTGAACGCAAAGGACTTGAAGAACCAGGGCGAGGAAATGCAGATGTGGCAGGACAAGATGGTGGACGCATACGTAGAGCGGTGCGGGTGCGACCGGGAAGAGATTCAAGCCTTGATGGATAAAGACATCTTCATCAGCACCAGCGAGGCTTTGCGCCTAGGTCTTATAAGCAGTACCGTTGCACCAATCAGCGCAAGCGCATCGAAGCGCAACATAGAGCAATTCATTAATTCAAAACAACAAAATCCAAAAGCAATGGAGAAGAAAACAGAAGTAAAGGCTTCTCTCCTCGACAAGATTCTCGCCAAGTTTGGCGTGAAGACACTGGAGGAAGCAGAGCAGGCTTTGGCAGAGCCACAAGCCAAGGTAGAGCCAAAGGCTATGGAACTCAACACAGCGGACGGACAGACACTGACCGTTGAGCGAGAAGAGGGAGATCCGCAGGTTGGCGACAAGGCAAGTCCGGACGGAACGTTTGAAATGCCCGATGGCAAGACAATCGTTGTCGAGGACGGTGTAATTACCGACATTCAGACAGCAGACGACACCGACACCGACACGGACGACACCGACAATGATGGCGGCAGCGCATCAAGCACCGATAACGACACCGTAGCCAAGTTGCAGCAGCAGGTTGCAGCACTCAAGCAGCAGTTGAACGACACCAAGGCACAGCTGGCAAGCGCACAGAAACTTGCGAAGAGCAAGGAGGATATGCGCATCCTGAATGCAGTGAAGATGGCAGGCGGTGCGGAGAAGGTGCTTGCAGGCTTCAGCAGCCACTACCAGCCAGCACAGCGACAGCCAAGCGGTAAGGGTGCAGGAGACAACGTGAACGCTGTCGAGGAAGGTAAGAACGCCATCAAGGAGAGACTTGCCAAGCTCCACAAAAAGAGCAAGAAATAATCAAGTATTAACCCATTAAACAAAGAAAATAATGGCAGGATTCACAAAGAAGCAGCTGGAGAACTTAACACTCCAGCCCGAAAACCTCGCAAGCATCAAGGATGCCGTGCAGGAGACCTTCTTCAAGGATGAGGATTTCTCTTCATTCGTGAATATTATGAAGGTCAAGAACGATGACCCTATCGCACTTATCGGTGATATGGATATGGTCGGCAAGAAGGGTGGCGGTTGCGACCCTACCTACGAAGAGAAGGGTATCGCCAACAGTATGAAGCGTTGGGAACTCGGACAGTGGGAAATCCCTATCAAGATTTGCTACGAGGCATTGAAGGGTTCAATCGCAGAGTACAGCCTTAAAACTGGTACAGAGATTGGCGACCTTACCAGCACCGACTTTATGACAATCTACACCGATGCACTCCAGCGAGCAATGCAGCAGATGATTTGGCGATTCGGCTGGTTCGGTGACAAGGCGGCAGCATTGGCAGGTGCAGGTGGCGGCAAGCTGACAGCAGGGTCGGACGTTAACATGTTCAACGTCTGTGACGGTCTCTTCAAGCGCATCTTCACAGCCACAGCAGCCAAGAACCATACCGCCATCGCAGCAAACAGCGAGGCCACAGCAGCAGCGCAGGTTTCAGCATTGCGCAAGAAGGGTGCAGCTACAACACTCGTTGACACCATCTTGATGGACGTGGACACACGTATCATTGACGATAGCGATGCAGTGTTGCTTATGACACGCTCGCTGGCTGACGCATTGACCTACGACATCAAGCAGACATACCACGATATTATGCCGTGGGATAAGGTGTTCGATGGCTTCGATGTAGCGACCTACAACGGAGTGAAGATTGCACGTGTCGGCATCTGGGACAGAATGATTAACGCATACGAGAAGGGCGAGACAACAGTCAACCTTCCACACCGTGCGGTATTCTGCAATCCTAAGCACCTTATGGTGGGTACTGACGCTGACGCACTCATCAGCGACCTCGACATCTTCTTCGACCAGAAGGAACGAAGAAATTACATCTACGCAACTGGTAAGATTGGCACGGCTCTCCTCGAAGAGAATATGATCCACGCAGCTTACTAATCGCTCCGAATCTTCATTAAGTTTACAAATCCTCAACACCCACAAACGGTGTTGGGGATATAACAATTTTAAAATGAATTAATAATATGGCAACAACTTGCGAGAGCCTTATCGCCCAGGACATCATCATCCCTTGCGAAGACCAGGTCACGAAGGGACTGGAGGGCGATGGACTTATCATCAACCGAGACGACATCGACTTTACCAAGTCCGTTGTCGTGGGTAATACAATCAACACATTGGTGCTGAAGACTGGCAAGAAGGCATACGCTATCCGGCAGGAGGGCAGCAAGCCATTCACTGGAACCAAGACAGAACTTACCGTTGGTACGTATCGCAACAGCTGGAAGAACACCGTGGCAGTCGTTGTGCTTGCGAATACGCCCGATGTTTGCGCAAATATCATTGACGGATTGGCGAACGGAAAGTTCGTTATCATCCTTCGCAACCTTTCAAAGGGAGCGGACGGAAAGGCAGAGTACCAGGTATTCGGATATGCGCAGGCACTGAAGGCAAGCGCAGGCGAGAACGACAAGTACTCGGACGACACCGAGGGTGGCTGGCTTATCACGCTGGAAGAGGAAAGCGTACCAAAGGCAGCTTACTTCTTCTTCGATACTGACAGCGAGACCACAGCAGCCAAGTACGTAAGTCTGAAAACAGCCGTAGGAGGTTAAGCTATGACCTACGAGGAAGCGACAGCTAAGGTCGGGGAGTTGAAGGAACGGTTTGACGGTCCCTTTGACGCATCCGACAAGGCAGTTATTGAATCTCTATATTTCGAGGTAACACGGAAGCGGTTTGTTCCGACAACCTGCCAGCAGTGTTACCACGATGCTTTAATCGAAATTTGTTTAAAACTCAAAAAAGAAAAGGCTATGCCAAAGCAATGTAATTACGTAATGAAGGCAGGCTTCATCATTTCCTGCCCGGATTTCTACCATGGTAAGATTTTCACGAACGAGAACCTGACCGACAAGGTAGCACACGAATATCTGACGAAGTACCCACACATGGAAAGCTACTTCCAGAAGATACCCAGCGAGGAACTCATCGAGAATAAGGAGCAGCCAGCAGGCAGCGACAGCGGTGCAGATGATACCACCGGGAAAGATCCTGCCGAAAAAGCAGGCAGCGACAAGAAAAAAGACCTCGACCAAGCCGAAAAAGCAGGCAAGGAAGAGTAACAAAACAGCAAGTAAAACGACACAAGCAATATGAACGTAAAGACAGTTAAGAAGCCAAAACGAAGGGTTGATATTGGCTACGTCAGCCGATTCAAGATGCAGGCATACGGATATGATAATCTATATCCGCAGAATCTCGCACGCATCACGGAAGCCAGCGGAACGGCAATGCTCTGCCTTAACCGCTACGCCCGATTCATTGAGGGCTACGGCTTCGACAGCGATGTTATCGCAGCGTTAGCGATGAACCAGCAAGGGGACACGGCAGACGATTTGTTGAGGAACGTGGCGCAAGACCTCGCACGCTTTGGTGGCTTTGCCCTTCATGTAAACTACAACGTTCTAGGGAAGGTGTCGAGCGTGAGCCACGTACCCTTTGAGAATTGCCGACTGGAAGAGACGGACGACAAGGGGAACGTGGCGCACGTCTTGCTGCACCCCGACTGGGAGCAGAAGAAAACGAGGAACGGAAAGCGGTTGATGGTGAACGAGAAGACCATTGAGCGCATCAACACCTTCAATCCCGACATCGTTCTTGAACAGATTGAGAACGCTGGCGGCATCGACAGCTACAAGGGGCAGGTTCTGTGGCAGAGCCTAGACGGACAGTTTATTTATCCTACAGCCAGCTACGATTCAGCCATCACGGAGATTTCAACCGATGAGGGACTGGGAAACGTGAAGATGAGAAACGTGAGAAACAACTTCCTCGTATCGTGTATGCTCGTAACCAAGAAGGGCGTTCCTAAGTTCAACGAGAAAGGCGAAGAGGTGGAGAGCGGACAGATGATTTCCGATGAAGACCTTTTGCAGTTCCAAGGGGACGAGAACACAGCGAAGATTCTTGCTGTCGAGGTGGAGAACGAGGAAGACGAACCGAAGATTGTCGCCTTTCCTACAAGGAACTTCGACAAGGAGTTCAGCGTAACTGACAGCAGCGTTATCGAGCGCATCTACGCACAGTTCCACCAAGAACTCTTCTACTCAATCCGTATTGGCAAGCTGGGATTCAGCGGACAAGTGATGCAGGATGCCTACGAGTACTATGCAGGCGAAGTGACGACCGAGCAGCGTTTCATCGAGCGAGCCTTCAAGAAGATTATCAAGAACTGGCACGATCCAGGCATTCAGAACCTAGACCCCAAGCTGCAGCCGTTGAAGTATATCAGCAGCGATGCGGCAGGGAATAACACGATAGATTAATTGATTGAGCTTATGGGAGAACAGACAAGAAAGCAACTTATCACGGTTGAACAGTTCCGAGAACTGGCACGACCGACCAGCACGCACCTAGATGAGGATGAAGTGAACGCATACATTCGTGAATGCGAAGATGCGAACATCATACCAGCCATCGGGTGGGAACGTTTCAAGGCAGCGACCGATCAGGGAGAGTGGGGCGATTCAGTCTTGCCCGATTTCCTGCCTGCGGTCTTTCTGAACGGTGGCGAATACACCACCAAGAAGGAGGGAGATTGCAGCCAAGACGAAACCAAGGTGCAGAAGTACACCAGCGGAATACGCAAGGCACTCGCTTATTTCACGTATGCGAGGCTTTTCCGTGCCGATGGAACAATTATAAGCCGAGCAGGTGGAATGCGCCACAGAGACGATTATTCAGACCACGTTCAAGATGTATCGAGCAACAAGCAGTACAACGACATCTTGGATATGGCAGAAAGATATTTATCAGATGCACTCGAATACCTCAAGCACTTCACCCCAAAAGGGGAAGTGAAGCCACAGCGAGGAACGAGGGCACACATTCATGCAATAGGAGATTAATATATGGAAACAATAGACGAAATTAAACAGCAGGCGGCAGCGGTCAAGAACGCTACGCAGGTGGGCGAGAACACAGCCGAGAGGGTAGGCGGTGCTCTCGCTGGTCTTGCGGATATTGCAGAGCAGCAGGATTCTAAACTCATCGACTTATCAAACGTTGCCAAAATATTTTTTAGCAAACATATCGCTAACAAAAAGTATTTCCGTGAGATTTTTATAGAAGGTAATGCTCCTGATTTGTATTTAACACATTTCGGCATCTGGAATGATGTGAAATATTTGAATATTTCAGATGTGAACGGAGAGGCTTATGCAACAGTTTTTTCAAAAAACGCAGATAGCTACATCGTTAAAGAAAAAAACGGTGTTAAGATACATATTTTAGTAGATTGGAATTTTGCATCATCTACAGTAAACCCAGAATTGGGAGACCCAACTGATGACACTAAAATAAAAAATGCAAATTCTTTATATACACCTTGCATCCAAGCTATTATAAATGATAATATTATCAATGGCAATATTACGGCGACTGTTGAATTAAAACATGTTTTTTTAGCACCCGGTAAATATATGGTGAAAAGTGGAAAAATTGTAGAATACCATTCACTTTCGCTAGCATATTATCAAGTAGAAAAAGGGGCAAAAATTACTGTTGATATTCCTGAACAATGCAATTCAGCGGGTTACCTCATAGGCTATGCTGATATAGCAGACGGAACATCTGATGTTGTAGTTGATGAGAGCATAGGAAAAGGTGAAGATACTCAAGAACACAAAAACTTAAATTTTACAGCACTTTATACAAAATATTTAGTGGTAGGATATAGAACGGGTTCTTCTGTACCTTCTGTTACATCAAGCACTATAGAAAAAGGTCTAACTGAGAGAGTTTCAGAATTAGAACGCAAAACAGGTGCAGTATCTATATTGTCTAATAAATCAATAATGTTATTTGGAGATTCTCTTTCCGCAGCATCTACTGATAATGTCACTGGATTTGCTAAGAATATAGCTTCATATTTAGGTATTACATACCGTGCTTTTCTATATGATAGTGCCGACGGAAATACGGACGACATAGATGTAAATTATCCATGTTTAACAAACTATGCAAAGGATGGAACGACTAATTCTACCCGAGATTCACGAACGGATTCTGTTGTAGAAAGAGTAAAACGCCACATTAACAATTCGACAAATGTTGATTATATTTTAATAGAATGCTGTATTAATGATAATACAAGTAGTGAAAAAGGAACTATATCTAGTGACTTTACTAATTTTAACTTAAATACAGCTTTAGGTTCAATAGAAGAGACTACAAGATATATTTCAACTTTAGGAAAAAATATTAAGCTAGGCTTTTTTATTCCATGGAATATAAGCTATATAGACCCAAATTGGTTTAATGATTTCAAAGGCGTTTTTGAAAAATGGAGCATTCCATTATTAGATTTACGTACTTTCGCTGGATTTAATTTTAGAACTTGTGAAGAGCATAGAAAATACTATTCGTTAAATGCTAATACCATAGAAAATTGGAGCCAAACAAAAGTATATAATCTAGATGATAAAGTAAAGTATGGTGGCATATTATATAAGTGCAACAAAGATAATGTCGTTGGTATTTTACCAACAGATTCTGCTACTTGGACAAAAATGATAAGTGGAAATTATGATGGAACTCATCTTAATTCATTAGGGCACTCGATAGTTACTGGTAAAATTTTAAGTTTTATAGAAAGCCTATAAAACTCTAAGTCGCTGACTTTGGAAATTTAAAAATAAGACTATATGAAGAAGAAACAATTACACGAAGCACTGGCAGTGCTTCTTACTAAATTGTCATCGGCAAGGGACAATCCCTTGCTGATGGATAACTACGTGGTGAAATCCTTGCGCACGGTTCTTTTGGATTTCAAGGAATCGGGCGAGCTTCACGAAGCATACAAGGAACAGATACAATCCACTTTGGAGAGTGACAACCCTTGGATAACTATGATGATGAAGTCAATGGGCGCAGATCCTTCTATCAAGAAGAGTATGACCGATGAAGCCATTGACGGAATGATTGATTCTATGCTGGGGGCAGAATAATACAATTTTCGTCTGAAAATATATATAATAACCCGTTGGCGGAATTAATTTAGCGCATACTTAACCCTGCCAACCGGTCTGT